>Ga0190268_10000007_pt1 | contig 123987 bp, 119 predicted proteins | sample Popmic249T_FD_133750 | JGI IMG/M metagenome (GOLD analysis project Ga0190268, IMG submission 133750) | Populus adjacent soil microbial communities from riparian zone of Blue River, Arizona, USA - 249 T | ecosystem: Environmental > Terrestrial > Soil > Riparian zone | place: USA: Arizona... | reverse complement strand
GTCGGCATCCTGCACGGCTGCCTCAAGACCGGCGCGCACTACGACGAGCACACCGCCTGGGCCCACCACACCGCGACGCCGGCAGCGCCCGCCGCTTGACCCCTAAGACCCAGGGATGTCTCTACGACCCCTCCGGCCAGGAAGAGCGGGCAGGCAGGAACGGCCTGCCCGCTGAGCGCGCGGCCCGCGGCGCTCTTGCAATGCGACCTCTCATGCGGAGCTGCTGCCCTCTACCCGACCCCCGACCGCGACGCTGATGTCGAAACCAACGTCAGTGGCCATACCTCCACCTCCGAGCGTCACTGCGAATCTTGCTGACACGGACCTAGCGATCTTCAGGACGACACGAGCGGTCTTGTTCCAGCGTGCGCGGCCGGCGGGCACCAGCCATTTCGTCGGGAATCGAGTACAGGGCAGCAACTTGACCCGATCGTAGCTCAGCGAGTTGATCAACAATGGTGCGAAGCAGCCGCCGTCCTAGCAGTTCCGTGACGTCTGCCTCCCGAGTGTGCGGGGGTCAGCGGGTTGTCGGCATGGGTTCGGGCGGTTCGGACGACCGCCACGCTGCCAGCCGTTCCGCCACCTGCTCAGGGAGTGGCGCGGCCGCGACGTCATGCTCCGTCACATGGAACTCGCGCGCCTCGATCTCACGGGCACCGCGCTCTTCGAGCACGCGCATCACTTCGGGCGCCAACGCCTCCAGCACGTCGGGTAAGTCATCACCGATCGTGACCGTGCCAGGTTTCGGCGGGTGCGCCGGGTGCGGCGGCCGCTTGTCGAACGCGCCCGGCCCGGCGTCCTCGTCGGGCTCGGCGGGATAGTCCGGCGGCGGGACGTCGGGCAGGTCAGGCCCGCTGCGCGGCTCGGCGCGGTCGAGGACGAGATCCCAGAACGGTCGTGCCTGCGCCACGCGACGGCCTAGCTTCTTCTTCTGCCCCGGTGCGCCGAATAGGTCGAGCACCGTCGCGATGATGCTCGTGTGGTCGTACGTGTCCGTTGGGGTGCGCGGGTCGATCCACGGCGAGACGACGACCGCGGGTACGCGCATCCCCAGGCGCTTGAAGTCGAACGGCGCGTTGCGGTGCTCGATGAAGCGCGCGACCAGCCGGCGCGACCATGTCTGCGGGTGGCGCAGCGCTGGCACCCACGTCGGATGGACCGTCGCTGGTGGTGACGCCCGGTCGAAGAGCCCGCCGTGCTCGTCGAACGTGACGACGAACAGCGTCCGGCTGAACAGGTCGTCGGGTGCGTTCACGAGGGCGTCGTAGATCCCCTGGACAAGCTCCTCGCCCCGCGCGAAGTCGGTCTTGCTGCCGCGCGTCCCGGTGTTGTTGCCAGGGTGGAGGCTGTTCGTATCACCGTGGAAGTGGCGCGGCTCGATGAACGTGTACAGCGGGAGATCAGCGACGGCGAGGTCGTCGTACAGCCGGTCCAGCCTTCGCCACTGATCGCTCCTGTCGCGCGTTAGGAGCTCCGTGAACACGACCGCCTGCGGCATGCCGTCGAAGTAGATCCGCCACGCCTCCCCGGGTGCGCGGCCGGCTTCGAGCATCTCGAACACCGTTTGCGCGCAATAGGCGCCAGGCTCGATGTCGACCGCCTGCTCGGACGTGCCCGCGTGGACGAAGTTGCGGTTCGGCCAGGTCGCCCCGGGTACCGACGAGTGCCACGCCGTACAGGTCGCGTACGCCCGCGCCAGCGCGCCAAGCACGCGGACGCGATCGGGTGGCTGGCACTTCATCACGCCTTCCGCCTTACCGGCGGCGGCGGGCTCGCTCGCAAGCTGGGCGGCGAGCTTCATGCGCTCCTTGTTCCAGAACCACGCCGCGACCGCGGCTCCGGCCGCTGCGCCGACCGGGATCAGCCAGGGAGCCGGGAGCGGCGAGTCGATCGCAGCGAGGAGGACGCCCTCCGCAGTCATGCCGGTCAGTACGCCGCCGCCCACGATTGCTCCGAGCGTCTTGACCGGGCCGAACGCCTGGACCAGCGGGCGGCGCCACACCAGCCCGCCAAGTGCGGCGGTCGCAAGCACGACCCAGCTCGCCGCGGTCGTCGAGTCACCCTGCTGGACGTGGCGAACCACTGCCGATGCGGCCAGCCCCACGCCCGCGCCGATCCCCGCGGCGGCCATGGCTACCCGCCGCCAGTGGATGACCGGTCCGTCGCCGTGGACGATCTTCAGTCGTGCGGCCTCCGCGAAGCCGTCCATCGCGAACGTCCCCGCCTTGCGCGAACCCATCTGGCGTGTGGCCGAGATGTGCGAGTGCGGCGGGTCGTCCGGGAGGATGTGTCCGCCGCCGTTCGACGGAAGGAACGGCGGGCCGGTCTGGCCGGTGACGCGGTTCGGGTAGTAGGACTCGAGGAGCGGCGGTACGCACGGGATGCCGGCGTACGCGAACAGGTGGTCAAACGACCTGTTCTCCAGCATGAGCACGACAACGTGAGCGATCCGACCGCGCGCCTTACGCAGCCGCTCATCCTCGCGCTGCTGGTCCGCGCGCGAACGAGCTCGTATCCGGCTCAGCCTTCGCAGCATCGTGGCCCCCGTTGCCGGTCTCATGGCAACCCGATCACCGGTGGGCATCGCTGTCAATCGGCGATCGTCCGCCTTGCGATCGGTCATCCGGGACGCCGCTCGCGACGGCCCCAGATTTTGAGACACGCCCTAGGTGGATGAAGAGCGTCCCAGGCAGGCTTAAGTCGCTCTTGTAAGGAACACCTGCGCTCTCCGTGTAGTAAGTAACGCCCAAGATGCGGCGCTACGCCACTACGCGCAAGGGGAAGTCCATGAAGGTACGAAAGCTTGGCGCACTCGCCGCTGTGACGGCGGCCGTGCTCGCACCCATCGCTTCCGCGACGCCTGCTCACGCCGGCGGGGTCGGATGCACCCTCAACTCGCCCTTTGTTCCTCCGGCAGAGACGGTGAACTGCTACACCGACACCGTCGGGGGCTGCCTCTTCTACTACGACCCGGTGGAGGTCTTCCCGAATGGGACCGTATCGGAGACGGTGACCTACGCGTTCTGTACGGCCCTCTAAGTCCGAGAGCGTGCTCGCCGGGATCTGCTCCGGCGGGCACGCTCCGGCTTGAGCATGCTGGAGCTCGTCCGGACGTCGACGAAGTCCGGAGAACCGCACCAGGCGCCCACAGTGTCGTCGTTTTAGGCGGAGGCTGCGGCGCGCTCGGGTCGCTCGGGCTCGGCGGCATGACGCCGCGCCATTGACGGAACCTCCATAGCATGTTCCGTGAACGGCAGGCGCGGGAGGTGGCAAAGTGGCGAGGGCGCGTCGGCAACACGTCGTGTCGCGCTTCTACCTGAATGGGTTCGCGAGTGACCGCGGGCTGTTACGCCGTGTAGCGCTCCCGGGCGATGTCACGCACTTGGTCAGCGTCAACGACGCCACCGTGATCAAGGACTTCTACAGTATTGAGCTCGGCGGTGAGTTGGACGACTACTTCGAGCAGCAGTTTGCGCGCGTGGAGCGCCGCGCCGCCGACGCGATGCGGTTAGCTCTTGCCGGATCGGAGTGGCCTTTGCCTCCTCGCGACAAGGCTGCATTGGCGTCGTGGATAGCCCTGCAACACCTTCGCGCCGAGTCAGTCCGCACGGGCCAACAGCAGATTCGGGCAGACACGATCCGGTTGCTAGTTGGCGCGAGCGGCAAGAAGGCGCTGCGCGGCCACATCGAGGCCGCCGAGGGTGCACCCATTAGTGAAGCGCGACTGGACGCCGAGTGGACCGACTTTGTCAAGCCGGGGGGACCGACCTTGGAGCCCGATGCCGCGGATCATCTTCGGACAGTTGTGGAGATGCACGTGCCAACCGCCGAGATGCTCCGAGCGATGCAATGGTCTCTCGACATCTTCGAGCGGCGATCATTGATCACTTGCGACCATCCCGTCGTCCTTCTCCCGAACGAAGACCACCCACGGTGGATGGGCCTCGGGATATTCAATGCGGGAGGGTTTGCTATCGCACTGTCGCGCAGGCGCGCCCTTGTCATCGGTTCGTCGCCAGACCTGCCCGACCTACGCCTTCCAGGCACGACCAACATGGCACGGTCGATCAACAGCCACATCGCTCGCAACGCGAGGCACTCGATCTACCACCACCCTGACGACGCCCACGTGGTCGCGGAGCTGACGCTGCCCGACCGCCGCACACGGGAGTTCGAGTCGAGCGGTGACGGCCTCATCCGCGAAGAAGGGCTGTTCGCTGGACTCTCTGAGTCGCAGCTGAAGGCGTTCAGCGGAATCAGCGGCGGGGATGGGAAAGGGTTCACGCTGTCCGACCTGCCGTGGCCGGTGCCGGGGCGAGTCTTTTCTTGGACCGAACAGCCAGCCGCTGACGGTGACGGCTAGCTGCTAGGCGCGCGTCCTGCGGCTCGGCGGGTCTCGGATGTGTCCTGCGTCGGTCCAGTGAAGAACGGCCGAGAGGTCGGTTCACCACTTGCCCGAAAACGGGCATAGACCTACGTTTCGTGCGCTGCTAGCGTCCGAGCCTCAGAACCGCGGGACGGGGGACAGGGGACGTCATGAGATTCCGGCTGTTACTCCTTCCCGCGTTCCCTGCGCTCGTCGGGTTCTTTGGCGGCCCTAGCGCAGGCGCGCCGGCCAATGTCATACACCCCCTGGTCGGCTGATGGCTCGGCGCCTCCTCGCGGTGCTGCTGGTCAGCCTGGTGAGCATCCCGGCGTCCGCCGCTACGGCCGCGCCGACATCGCGCACGCTGACTGTGCGCGGTGTGCCGAACGCGTATGCCGAGGTGATGTTCGCCGGCCGGGTGCGTTTCGAGACGGCGACGAAGTCGCGGCCCAGCTACGACGCGAAGGGGACGTACGCCGGTGCGTACGTCGAGCGGGTGCGCGGCGATGGCCCGGTGGCCGGAACTGTGCTGCTGCGCGCGATGCCGAGCCTGTCCGATGTCCCCTTTCCACTCGGGCCGCAAGGTTGGCTGCCGCCGGGGCGGTACCGGGTGCATCTGATCGGCGACGCTCCGACGACGGTCAAGATTCGGGTGGAAGGCTTACGGCGGAACCTGACTATCACCACGAAGACGCGCGCCAACGTCGTGGCTAAGTGGATCAGCCGCGGGATGGCTGGAGTTGCTACGCCCGCGGACCGCACGATCGTGCCGTTCACTGTGCGAAGCAGGACGCTGACCGTCGTCGCGGAGGCGCACGAGAGCACCGGCTTCTACGGACAGCGCGACGTCTGCGTCCGCGAGCGCACGAACGGGCTGTCGCCATGCCTCGACGGGAACTCCGGGCACGCCCGGTACTCGGGCGTCTACCCGATCAGGTGGACCATGGGCGGCGCGGCGGCATACCACCCCGGCGCGCTTCCGCTAGGCGAGCTCGAAGCCGAGTTCCTCGATGTGGCCGTCGCGGTGCCGCACGGCCTGACGACCTTCGTCATGACTCTGAACTAGTGATCGCGCCGGAGATTGCGGTACGGGACCGGTCCGGTCACACGCGGTTGTAGATATCTCAGGAGCGCCACAGCGGCGCCCTACTTCACAGGGGAGAACACATGAGGAAACGTCAACAACTGCTCGTCGCGTTCGCCGCGGGCATCACGCTCGCGGTGCCCGCGGCGCCCGCGCACGCGCTGCCGTACTGCGGCGGGACGTGGACGAACCACGCGCTCTGCAGCTTCGAGGCGCCGGCGGGCGCGTTCGCGTACAAGGGCACTGCCACGTCGGGCCCCGAGGGGCGCGGAGAGGTCAGCGTGCGAGTGTTCGTCGAGGTTGCCGGCATCCAGTACACGGTCGGGAGCTGCGCGAACCGCGGCGCGATCCCCGTGACCTGTACCGGTGTCGTGGACTCGGATTTCGACGGCTTCCAGCACTACTGCGAGGTCTTCGGCTACAACGGCGGCACCTACCTCTGCGCCGACCCGCCGCCCCTGCCCTTGCCGCTCTAACCTGAGGCGACGTGACGCGTGGAGCTTCCGTGCGGCGGCTCCACGCGTCACTACTTACTTACCGGATTGCGAACGTCGCGCTCCGCTGGAACGTCGTGTCGAGCATGAACGCGCACGGCGGCTGCTCCCCGCCAGGCTGTGACTGCGCGCAGGCCGCCTGGTGCGCGACGTACACCTCGAAATGCAGGTTCGTCAGCGTTGTACCGACACCCACCTTCGTGTCCTTCGGGACAGCCGTCAGCGGGACGGTCCACGTGATCGTCGTGCCCTTGATCGCGGGTGCCTTGAGAGCCGTCCGCCGCAGCGAGCCACGGCACGTGTCGAACACGGCGGTTCGCGGCTGCACGATATTCGGAAGCGGACGCGTGTAGTGCTCAATGCCCACCACGCACTTCGGCCCCATCGCGAACACGCGATAGATGCCGGTCGCGTCCGCGGGCGCGACCGGCGCCGCAGTGAGCGTCATCGTCACGGTGAGGCCGGTGACCGTCGTAACGGTTCGGCGGCCGACTCGCTTCGTGGTCTTCGTCGTCGCAAAGCGCAGCGCGGTGACGTCGGCGTACGACTGACTTCCCGCTGGCGTCACGGTGTCCGGGTCGCCGGCCCAATACGCGCCGCCGTTGGCGTCGTTGGCTGGGTCGACCACCTGAGCGCTCGGCGCGGCGCTAGACGGCGTCGCAAGCAAAGCGGCTCCTGCGGCTACGACGAGGAGTCTGCGCACAGTGCTTCTCCCCCGAGGCAACGTCGGTACACGCTCCTCCCGAAGGCGATGTCGGGACGACACTTCGTCACCACGGCTGCCGTTCCTGCCTTCCGCAGTGACGGCCCGGAATGCTCGGGATCGCGAGGAGGAGGCGAGCGTGCGCGAGCGTTAGCGGCTGCCGTACGCCCGATGTGGACGTGGTTAACTCGGTGGTCGGACTGTGCCGACCCGCGTAGTCCACAGCCTCCGCGGGCCGCGTTCCCTTGCTGGCAGAGTGCTGGCAAACTAGACGTGTAACGCCGTTACGCGACGATACGACGGAGGACTCGACGCTGCACCTGACGTGCTCAGACGGCATCCGGCGACACCAGCCGGCACCGTCAGGAGCGCGCTTGTAATCGGCAGGTTCCCGGTTCGAGTCCGGGCGTCGGCTCTCAAAGCCGCAGGTCAGAGGCTTATGCCGCCTCTGGCCCGCGGCTCCAGGAGCCTCTCGTCTAACACGGCCTTGCGCGAACCCATCTGGCGTGTGGCCGATATGTGCGAGTGCGGCGGGTCGTCCGGGAGGATGTGCCCGCCGCCGTTCGACGGAATGAGAGGCGGGCCGGTCTGGCCAGTGACGCGATTCGGGTAGTCGGTCTCGACGAGCAGCGGTACGCCCGGGATGCCGGCGTACGCGAACAGGTGGTCAAACGACCTGTTCTCCAGCATGAGCACGACAACGTGGGCGATCCGACCGCGCGCCTTACGCAGCCGCTCATCCTCGCGCTGCTGGTCCGCGCGCGAACGAGCTCGTATCCGGCTCAGCCTTCGCAGCATCGTGGCCCCCGTTGCCGTTCTCATGGCAACCCGATCACCGGTAGGCGTCGCTGTCAATCGTCCCAGGCCGGTTGAGTACCCCGACGAGGCGCTTCGCGATGGCGTGGTGGGTGAAGGTGGCGATGCGCTCCATAGTTTCGGCGAGTTGCCATTACTCGCAGAGTGCTCGCAGTTCAGGCGTGCAACGCCACCACGCGCCGATGTTGCCGGCCGCGTCGGACCGCCGCGACCGCGCGAACGCAACGGGTCGGAAATCGCGATCGGAGCGCGCGGTCACCGGGGCTCAACGGGCCTGGTTATTGGGCAAAATGTCCGATACGTTGCGCTCGCTCGATGCACGCGTGAATCCGGCGTGCACCGGGTGCATGAACCACAGAGGGCCGCCGCATCCAATTGGGCGGTCGTTCGCACGCATCTTCGACTACGGAGGACACATGAGTCGGACCCGCGGCATTCCTCGACTGATCGTCAGCATGACGACGACGCTGGTCGTCGCGACGGCCAGCGTCGTCGCTATCGGCACGCCTGCCCAAGCGGTGGACGTACCGGCCTACGGCGTCATCACGATCACCGATGACGGAACGGGGTTCGTTCCGGCGTGGACGTACGACCCTGCGCTCTGGTCGTGCAGCACCGAGGTGGAAGGGCAGTTCAACGCGCCGACAGCGGTGATCGTCACATGCCGCGCGTCGGAGGGCATGTCGTTCATCTGCCCGCGGATGGTCCTCACGACGCACACCGCTGGTTTCGTCGCGCGCGCTGGCGGCCGGGCTACCTGTACCTATGACAGCCTGGACACCGGCATCATCAGCGGCTTCAACGCCGCGCAGCGGACGGGGGACCTGGGCCGCGCCCTGTGGGTCAAGTGCGCGGCGTACAGCGATATCCCGCTCATCCCGCCCTACACGGTCACCTGCAACGAACCGGGCCTGCCGACCCTGTAGCGCGGCAGGACGGCGGACGGGACGTGTCGAAGTCCGGTACGACAACTGGGAGGCTCGGCGTGCGCAGACTGACCGCGATGGTGGCCACGCTGCTGTGCGGCGTGAGCGCCGCAGTCGCCGTGCCGGCCGCGCGCGCCGAACCTGGGCGCGCGACGGGGTGGGTCATCACCAGGACCGGCCGCGGACCCGCCGTGCTGAAAGGCAAGTTCACCGGTAGCGCGAATAGCGCCACCGCGACGGCGGTGCTGTTCGCGCTCTCCGGGCGGGGGCGAAGCCGGAAGCTCGCCAACGCTTTCACGACCGGGCGAATCGACTGGGGCGCCGACGGCTCACCGCGCGTCTACGGGGTGCAGTCCCCGTGCGTTGCGGCGTGCACCGACCCTGTGGAGACACCGGCCGGGTACACGTTCTCCTCGAACGGTCACAAGCTCGACGCCGCGGTGTACGTCGCGACCTGGGACGTCCACAACGTCACCATCGACCTCATGTCGCCCGGCTGGCGGGTGCGGCCGTGGACGCCTTCGATGCGCACCGTGCAGAGCGAGGACGCAGGTGACGCGGGCGCCCGGGCGCTGCACACGACCGTCGGGACGTTCTCGGCTGCCGAGGCGCCTGGTGGACGTTACGGCAGCATCGGCTGGGGGATCCTGCCGTGCGGCACGTACGGCAGCGGCAGCGGACGGTTCACCGGCGGTCCGCGTGCGTGGCCGGTCGATTGCGAGTACGGCCGGAGCGCGTTGGACTACACCGCCGGCGCGACCCGGTGGCGGATGTCCGGCGACGCGACCGGGGTAGGAGCCACCGTGAACGTTCTGGTCGTCGTCGACTATCCAGTCGGCTAGCGCCGCGCCACCACAACGGGTCCATGACGCGCCGTAGGTCGGATCCACAGCCTCCGTGAGCCTTGTTCCGCTGCTGGGAGAGTGCTGGCAAACTGGACGTGTAACGCCGCCACGCGACGACACGACGGAGGATCCGGCGCTGCACCCGGTGCGCCCAGGCGGCATCGAACGAACGGCTGGCACGTCAGAGGCCGCACTAGTCATCGGAAGGTTTCCCGGTTCGAGTCCGGGCGTCGGCTCTCGATCCCGCAGATCAGCGGGGTCGTCAGCCGCTCTTCTGGACCGGGGCGGGGGTCGTTCGCGCCGTGCTCTGCGATGCACAGCGTCCGCACGTCTGCCCGCAGCGGGCGAACGATGGCCGCTGATATGAATTGGCGGATCAAGCAGGCTATGCGCTGACGTAGGACACGCAATTCCCCGATTGCCCAGGACGAGCACGGAACGGCCGTACCTGGCCGACTTCCCGGCCGCTGGACCACGAAGGCTACGGCGCAGCCACAGCTCAGTCGTACACCCAGGTGTCGCTGAGGTAGCACACGCCGGCACACCCGCTGCCGGCGATTACCACGCTGACGTTGCCGCGGGTGTCGTAGGCCATCGTCGCGCCGTACCGTGCCGGTGGGCTCGTCGCAGGCATCCGCTCGGTCCAGCCCTGGCCGTCCCACGCCCACGTGCGCGCGCCCGGGCATTCGAGCGGCGCACCGTAGGTGCAGCCGCCGAACAGCACGCTTCGGTGGTGCGCCGAGTCGTAGGCCATCGATGCGAGGTGCAGCGTCGGCGGGTGCGGCACGGGGTTTGCGGCCGTCCACGTGGTGCCGTTCCACGTCCACGTGTCGTCGAGGTTGCCGAGGGTCCCCTGGCCCCCGAAGAGCACGACATGCGACTGGATCGTGTCGGCGAAGTACGCCATCGCGGCGCCCTCCCGTGCGGGGGGCGTTGTGCCCGGGAAGCGCGGTGCCCATCCGGCCGTGGTCCAGACCCAGGTGTCGGACAGTCGCGTGCCGCTAGCGTTCATCCCGCCGAACAGCAGGATCTCGCCGTGTGCTGCGTCGTACGCCATCGTCGCGCCGTAGCGTGCAGGTGGCGCGGTCCCGACCGGCGCCGCGCTCCACGATGCGCCGTTCCAGAGCCAGGTGTCGCCGAGGACGCCGCCGGCGTTGCGGCCACCGAACAGCACCGTGGTGCCGCTCGCGCCGTGGTACGCCATCGCCGCGGCCTCGCGGGCGGGTACGCCGCTAGCAGGCCGCTGCGTCCAGCCGGAGCCGTTCCACGTCCAGGTGTCGGCGAGGTAGCCGCCGATGTTCCGCCCGCCGACGAGGACCGCGTTGTGCCGGATCGTGTCGTACGCACTCGACGCTCGGAAGCGGCCCGACGGCCCGGTAGCCGCCGCCGGAGTCCATACCTCGGCCGTGATGAGGCGAAACACGTCGTAGGTCCACGTGTCGTTCGCCGGCTGGTAAGGCTCGGCGCCGGAGAACAGCACCATCTCAGCGTTGGCCCCGTCGTACGCCATCGCGGCGTAGTAGCGGGCTGGCGGCTTCGGCACCGAGACGTGCTCGGTCCAGGTGCTGCCGTCCCACGCCCAGGTGTCGTCGCGGAAGCAGTCGCAGCCGAGGCTGCCGGTCCCGCCGTATCCGCCGAACAAGATGGTCTGTCGGTTGACGCTGTCGTAGGCCATCGTGGCCTGCCACCGCGGGGGCGGCGCCGCGGTGATGTGCGGCGTCCACGCGGAGCCGTCCCACGTCCAGGTGTCCACCGGCATGGTGCCGCCGGCTTCGTAACCGCCGAACAGGACGAGCTGGTCATGGGACGCGTCGTAGGCCATCGTGCCGCCGTACCGCGCCGACGGTGAGATCCCCCCCGTCGGCGTGACCTGCGTCCATGTAGTGCCGTCCCACGTCCAGGTATCGGAGGCGATGCCACCGGTGTTCAGGCGCCCACCAAACAACACGATGAGGTCGCGGCCGCCGTCGTAGGCCATGAAGTAGTGCTGGCGTCCCGAGGGGCGCGTCGTCGTCGGGTGGAGCGTCCAGTCGACGCCGTTCCACGTCCACGTCTCACCCGGCGCGTTCGTGCCCGAGCCATAGCCGCAGAAAAGCACCGTAACGGTGCGCAGCTCGTCGTAGGCCATCGCGGGGAACGGGCAGAACCCCGGGTTCGTCGCGGGCAGCCGTTGAGTCCAGTTCGTGCCGTCCCAGACCCAGGTGTCGGTGCGCTGCGGATTGTTGCCAGCCGGGCCGTAGCCGCCGTACATGACGACCTCGCCGCGCGCCGTGTCGTACACCATCGCGGCATGTGACCGCACGGGCGGCTTGGTGGCGGGCGTCTCTTCGGTCCACATGCCGGTGTAGGTCGGATCCGCCGACGCGGCGGTGAGTGGAACCGTGGTGGCGACGAGCGCCAAGACGAGGCAGCCGAGCAGGACTCGTGGCCGAGACAGGCGATGCACAGAAGACTCCTCAACCGGGGTGCTGACGACGGAAGGCAGCGCTGGCCGCTCGCCGCCGGGCACGCGTACGACGCGCCCGGCGGCTGAGCGGTGATTGCTACTGCTCCGCCGTCAGCCGAGCAGACCGAGCGACGGCGGGTCTCCGCAGAACGCCCAGTAGTTCGGTACGGGCGCCGCGGCGGCGCCGTTGTCGATCGTGCATCTGAACTCCTGCACGACGGCGCCGGACGGTCCGTACTGGTACGCGTAGTCGCCTGCGCCGCTGACGACCCGGGTGCGCGCCGCCGGGACAATCGACGCGTCACAGAACATCGACGTGCGCAGAATGCCCGAGGCGCTCGTCGTGGCTGAGTTCGCGTGCAGGATGTCGCAGCGCCACGCCGCCAACGTATTTGGCACCGGGGTGCACTTGACCGTGAACGGGACAGCGGGGACGTAGGTGGTCGGCCGAACGCAGTCCCACCTCGTCGGGTCCGCGAGCACGCCGGAGACTATGACCTTGGGTTCAGTCATGGTCGTCGCGTCAAACACGATCTTGATGTATCCGACGACCGGAGCCGCCGACGCCGTTCCGGTGAGCGGCATCGTCACCGCCAGCGCCGTCACGGCGGCAAGCGAGACGGTTCTGAGTATTCGTGGCACTTGCACGTGTTACTCCTTGAGGTCGGGGCGCCTACAGGCCGCCGCGGTCGAGGGGCCCGAAATCTCGCGTCCCCTTGCTCTACACGGATGACGCGACGCGTCCTTACAACCTTTCCGCCGACCGCCTGTGGCGGCCGGTCCGGTCGTGCGCCAACCTGCGTGCCCTTCGGACACGCGCGCGCAGCCCGGAGCCTGTCTGCAAATCCACGTCCGCCGAGACGCCGGCGGCGGCCAGCATCGCGCTCGGGTGTCACCCGAGCCGTGGAACGCGATGGGCCAGCGGGCGGGCGACCTACGCCATAGCCACCACGGCGATCACCCGCGCTGCGCAGTCAACAGCCTCCGCGAGCCTTGTTCCGCTGCTGGCAGAGTGCTGGCAAACTGGACCTGCAACGCCGCTACGCGACGACATGGAGAAGGATCGGGCAGTGCACCTGACGTGCTCAGACGGCATCCGGCGACACCAGCCGGCACCGCCAGGAGCGCGCTTGTAATCGGCAGGTTCCCGGTTCGAGTCCGGGCGTCGGCTCTCAAAGCCGCAGGTCAGAGGCTTATACCGCCTCTGGCCCGCGGCTTCCGGAACCTCTCGTCTAACCGTCTAACAGACGGTTAGACGTCAGCCGTCCTGAGTCCGCACTACGCGGCACACGATGGCACCGGGCTCGAGCTCGTTCGCGGAGCACCCCCGGAAGTGGCCCCACCGACACCTACTGTCGGAAGTCCGCCCTTGCGGCGGACGGGGACCGGGAGGTCACCAATGCGAGGCAGCATCGTCAAGCGCGGCGAGATGTTCCACGCCGTGCTCGACCTGCCGCGAGGCGAGGACGGCAAGCGGAGGCAGAAGTGGCTCTCTGGCTACGCCACGAGGCGCGAGGCCGAGGCGGCCCTCGCGCACGCGCTCAACGAGGTCCACACCGGCCGCCACGTCGAGCCGATCACCATGACCGTCCGGCACTTCCTGTGCGACGAGTGGCTGCCGGCAAGCGCAGCCCGCGTGCGCGCGACGACCCTGCGCGGGTACCGACCGCTCATCAACTCCTACGCCGTGCCCGCCCTCGGCGACGTCCGGCTCGTCGACGTGACGCCCGTCGTTCTGACGAAGCTCTACGGTCGGTTGCTGACGTCCGGTCGCGCGAACGGCAAGGGCGGTCTGTCGGCGCGCACCGTGGCTTCCTTCACACCGTCCTGCGTCGCGCGTTCGCCGACGCCGTGCGCTGGCGCTACCTCGCGGCGAACCCCGCCGACGGCGCGACGCCGCCGTCCGCTGCCGCGGCACGCGCGCCGGAGATGCGCACGCGACGCTGTCACTTCAAGCCGGCATCCACCCAAAGATCGTCGTCAGCGAGCGGCTTGGCCACTCGACGGCGGCGTTCACCCTGGACATCTACAGCCACGCGGTGCCGTCGCTGCAGGCCGAGGCCGCACCGACGTTCGGAGCGTTGGTGTTCGGCTGATAGTGCATTCTCAGTGCCCCCGACGAATCGTGCAGTGCGAACGGCTGCTCAGGATGCTCGACTGTGGCGCCCTGAAGGCGCCCCCACACGTAGATCATCTTTGGCGGCAAGTGATCATTGCATTCAGAACGATCACATGACGCAGAGCGAGCGCTCGCTGCCGAACCGCGTTCGATAATATGCAGATTTGTCGTAGTCTTGACCCACTTCGCAGGCCGAGGATACGGTCGCCCTCTCCGGAGACAGGGGCCGGTCGCTCTGGCCCGACATCCGCTGGCGGCGCTGCCGTCGACAACTGTATGGAAGGGGGATCCATGCTCCACAAGCTTCGGTTGACGGTCGCGGTGGCGATCGTTGGCGCCGTACTGGTGACTGCACCAGGCGCCTCGGCACATGAGGCCGGTAGTCCGGTCTGTGACTCGGGGGCCTTGTGTGTCTGGTACGACACGCATTACACCGGCTCCCGGTTCATGTTCTTCGGCACCAACTCCTCGTGGCACTCGTGGGCTATTGCTGACGACGACTCGTCGTCCAAGAACAATGGCACCACGGGCCTGCGTGCGCGGATCTGGGAGAACACGAGCTACGGGGGCACTCTCATCGAGTGCCTCGCGCAAGGTGTGAAGGTCGCACACAACGACCCGAACGACGAAGGCAGTTCGAACGACTGGCAATGGTCCTGCTGACGCGGCGACCGAGGTAATCCGCGATGGCCCACGGCTCCGCCGACGTGGCGGGGTCGTGGGCCATGTGCGTCGTGCATCGTGCATACACTGTCGTCGAGGGGGACGAAGACATGGTCAGGCGTTCATCTGGACACCTTGCGGCGCTTCTGCTCGTGACAGTCGCGCTGGCGGCCTGTTCGAGCGAAGGGGACACGGTCGCGCAAGACGGAACGGGGAGCGGGCGTGGCTCAGCGCCGGGTGGGAGCGTGCTGAGCGAGGAGGAAGCGTTCCTCGTGCTTGCGGAGCAGCAGCTGGTTAGTCGATGCATGCGCGTGGCGGGCTTCGAGTATGTCGCGGTGCGGCCGAGGCCGAGCGCTGTCGTCGCTCAGGGTTCGGGACACTTTTACGAAGAACGCTCGCTCGTTGCGCGCCGTCAGGATGGCTATGGACTCTCGAAAACCGCCTCGGCCGCCGTTGAGGAGATTCCGGTCGAAGCGCGTGCGAATAATGAAATTGTCGCAAAGCTCACGCCAGCCGAGAAGGAGCGCTATACGTTGACATTGTTCGGTTCCGATCGGACCGCTATATCCGTGACGCTGCCCAGCGGGAAGAGTATTGCGACGAACTCCGACGGATGTCTGAGCGAGGCCCGGCGGGCGCTCTATCTCGATCTTGAGCGCTGGCTGCTTCTCGACTACATCGGTAGTGCCTCTCGACTAGAGATCAACGCCGCGGTCCGCAAGGACGAACGCTTCCTGACGGCGTTGCGGAAGTGGGCCGACTGCATGAAGGGTCGTGGCTTCTCGGTTCACGATCCGGGCGACGCCAAGGAAGAGGCAGCGAAGGCGTATGAGGCTGCGGGCAACGAGGCCAACGCGAGGTCACGCGAACTTGAGATCGCGGTAGCCGACGGCGAGTGCGGTGAACAGTCCTCGTTCTATACGGTGCTCGCCGAGGTCGAGCAGGAGCACACGGCAGCGGTGAACGCGAAGAACGAGGCGAACGTGATCGCCTTCCGGGAGATGCAAGCCCAGGCACGAGACCGTGCGAAGAGGTTGCTTGCGAGGAGTGGATCGGGCAAGTGAAACCTCACGCGCCGGAGCGCTCGGGGGCGCGGACGGACGGGCTTCGTGCGTAATCAGCGGAGAGTGCTGCTCAGGTTGGCCGCGGTGGCCGCCGTGTTGCTTGTTGTAGGTGTTGCCGCGGCGTCGCGAATCGAGTCGCCGGCCGACCGGGCCGCCCTCGCGCGGCCGCCCGCGGCGTCGGTCATCACCGCCAAGGTCGAACGGCGCGTGCTGTCCGACACGCTTGTCGTTCGCGGGTCGGTTGTGCCGGCCTCTCGCATCGAGGTCGGCACGCCGACTCTCCAAGACTCGATGGCCGCGGTCGTCACCGGCACACCAGCCGCGGTCGGCGCTGCGGTAGCCGAGGGGCGGGTCGTCATCGAAATCTCAGGAAGACCGGTCATTCTGCTGCAGGCGCCGTTTCCGATGTTCAGAGACATCGCGCCAGGGGTCACCGGTCCCGATGTCGTGCACCTTCAGGCCGCGCTCGCTCGGCTGCTCGGCCAGCCTCTCGCTGACCGCCGAGGTGTTTTCGGCGCGTCTACGCAGGCGGCCGTCACGTCGTTGTACCGCAGGGTAGGACACGAGGTTGTCCGGGCCGAAGGAGGCGGCGTGCTCGTTCCCAGAGGCGAGATCGCGTTCGTCCCGGCAACACCGGCGCGGGTCGAGGCGAGGGCGATCGTCGGTGCGATCGGGGGAGAAAAACCGCTCGCGGTTCTCTCGGCCGGGCCGCTGTCCGTCGAGGCGACGGTCTTACCGGCCGAGCGCGAGCTGATCGCGGTGGGGGACAGCGTCGAGGTCGAGTCGGAGGCGCTCGGGCGCAAGTTTAAGGCCGTCGTACGCCAAATCGGTGACTTTCGTCAGGGCACCGGCGAGTCCGGGGAAGTGGCCGTCGGCGGTCACGTTGTACGCCTTTCGCCGGTCGGCTCTCTCAAAGCCGACGTCGTCGGCCACGACGTGCGCATCACCTTCGTCGCGGCAAGCACCAGCGAGCCCACGCTCGTCGTGCCGCTCGCCGCTGTCACGACGCGTGTCGACGGCGCCGATCAGGTGCTCAAGGTCGGGTCTGACGTCCAGCAGGTCAGGGTGGTCGTGAAGGCTGGACTCACGGCCGATGGGTACGTTGCGGTGACACCGGTGTCCGGTGAGCTCCGCGAGGGCGACTACGTGGTCGTAGGTCAATGAACGTCGGCTCGATCACGCCACGCGACGATGGTCCGCTGATCCGGCTGGCGGGAATCACTCGGGTCTATCCAGGTCCTCCCGCGGTAGAGGCCCTGCGCGGTATCGACCTCGTGGTGGACGAGGGCGAGTTCCTCGCGGTGGTCGGCAGGTCGGGCTCAGGAAAATCAACCTTGCTGAACGTGATCGGCCTGCTGGACACGCCGACGTCCGGCCGTTACGACTTCATCGGCGTCGATGTGACGACGTTTTCCGAACGCGAGTTGACGGCGTTCCGGTCGCAGCGAATCGGCTTCGTCTTCCAGGCGTTCCACCTGCTCGAGGAGCGAGACTGCATCGAAAACGTCCTCGTCGGTCTGATGTACGCACACTGGCCCCGGCAGGATCGCCGCCGCCGTGCGTTGGAGGTGCTGGCGGCGGTCGGCCTGTCGGACCGGGCTCTCGCCCGGACCGGAGAGCTGTCGGGAGGTGAACGGCAGCGTGTTGCGATCGCCCGTGCCATTGCACCGAACCCCGCGTTGTTGCTCTGCGACGAACCAACCGGGAACCTCGACAGCGCCACGGCGGAAAGCGTTCTCGATCTGCTAGCCGCCCTCAACCGAGCAGGTACGTCTGTGCTGGTCATCACGCACGACGCGGCGGTCGCTCGCGCCGCGCAGCGGATCGTGACGCTACAAGACGGTCGGCTCGACCTGGTGAATGCGGCGGCGTCGTGAAACCTCGGTCACGTCGTCGATGGTGGACGTACAGCGGGGGGTGGATGCGCGATGTCGCCACGGAGGCCACGGCTGGCGTCGTTCGCCGGCCAGGCCGTGCAGGGCTGACGGCATTTGGCTGCGTTCTCGGCATCGGGTCTTTCGTCGCCACCGTCGGTGTCACGACGACGGCGGCGTCTCAGATCGGTGCGCGTTTCGATGCGCTCAAGGCGACCGAAGTCAGCGTGGAGAGCGCCGATCCCGCCGAGGGCGCGACCGACTCACCATTCCCCCCGGACTTCGAGAGCAGGCTCGGAAGGTTGAACGGGGTCGTCGCGACTGGGCACCGTTGGGAGCTTGAGGGCGAGGCCTTGTCGGTCGCCACGCGACCGGGCCCTCAAGGCGCGGAGTCGCAACGACTGCCCATCCTCGCGGTCAGTCCCGGCTACCTCACGGTTGCCCGGCCCACTCTGGCCAGCGGCGTCCTGTTCAGTCAGTTCCATCAGCGGCGTGCGGAACAGGTCGTGGTGCTCGGCGCCGCCGCGGCCACGACGCTGGGTATTCACGAGGCGCACCCCGACTTGGCGTTGTGGATCGGCAACCGGCCGTTCACCGTCGTGGGCATCGTCTCGGACACGAAGCGTGCGCCGGACCTCGTGCTCTCAGTCATGCTTCCGGACTCGACCGCGGATGCATGGTTCGGCCATCGCGTTCAGGACGAGCGACTGCTCGTCGAGACAAGGGCTGGCGCCAGCCAGCTGGTCGCGTCCCAGGCCCCCTTCGCGCTCGATCCCGCAAATCCGGAACGCTACGTCGTCCTGGCCGCGCCCGACCCGCGTCGCCTGCGCGAGGAGGTCGAGACAGACGTCGGCAGTCTCTACTTGATACTCGCGCTCGTGTCGCTCACCATCACGACCGTCAGCATTGCCAACATCACCCTGGTGTCGGTGATGGAACGAGTCCCCGAGATCGGCTTGCGCCGCGCTCTCGGCGCGACGCGACGACAGATTGCCACGGTGTTCCTTGCGGAGAGCGGAGCCATCGGGCTCTTCGGCGGTCTGATCGGTGCGGCAGCCGGTGTGTGCATTACGGTCGGCGTATCAGTCGTCCGCCACTGGACGCCAGTCGTCGACCTGCGCCTCGCGGTGTTGGCGCCTGCCCTTGGCGCGTTCTGCGGAGTGGTCGCGGGTGCTTACCCAGCCTCGCGTGCTTCTCGCGTGGACCCGGTGCTCGCCTTGCGCCACTAGGAGCCCTGGTCGCGGGTTGGCGCGGGTGCTTGGCGCGGTCGTGAGAGTGGGCGTCGTCGTGGTGGTTCCGATCGACGAACTCGTTCCCTCGTCGCCAGCCGCCACGATGTCAGAGTGCCGAAGATGTTACCGCCCGAGTTCAAGCGTGACGTCTCGTCGGTGGGCACGACGAAGTACCACGTCGTGATGCACGGCAGCGGGCCGTTCGAGAACCAGTCTGTCTGCGCTGGATCGCTCTACGGGGAGTTCGACCTGACGTTTCCCGCGCCCGGGCTGCTGCGGAGCTGCAAGTCGGCCGCGGCAGGAAAACTCATCCCGACGTTGAACGCCACGCAGAGCAGTTTCGACGGCTCGGTGCTCCATATCGACGCGGACTCGGTGCAGTAGAGCAAGGGGGAGTCGATGCGAGGTCAGGCCGTGCTACGCGTCGCCGCGGTGTGCGGCGTAGCGCTGGCCGGCCTGACCGCGCCCCCGGCGTCGAGCGCACCGGTCAACCCGAGCCCCTGCACCGAGATGGCACTCTCCCCGACGTTCGCGTCCGACGGGACCGCGGTCTGCGCGGGGATGGTCTACGACAAGACCACGGGTGCCGCGACGTCAGCCGCGGTATTCGTGACGACGGACAAGGGGAAGTCCTGGCGTAAGGCAACCGCGGCCGGCATCGCCATCACGCGAGCCGAGGACTCGGTACGCGGTGTCGTCCTGTCGCCTCGCTTTTCGTCGGATCACCTGATCTTCGTGCAGATCGCGCGCGCGGGCCTGCTGGCGTCGACCGATCTGGGAGAGACGTTCACCCCGGTCAGCCCGCTTGGCCTCGGCCGGATGACCCCCTACGTCGCCACTCCCGATGTGCTCGCTGACCTGGCGCGGCCGCTGATTCTGCACGCCGATGCGGCTGGCAACGACGTGTCAATGCAGGTCGACCCCGTCTCGCGCGCACTCACCCCCGTACCGGGAACGCCAGCGAAGGACCACCAGTTCGCCGTGTCGCCGCGGTATGCCACCGATGGCCTCGCGTTCGCCGGTGGCACCCTGGTCCCGACCGAGGACCAAGCCGCGTCGTATCCCGTCGTGTACGCGTGCGGCGCGGGGTTCGCCTGCAACGAGGTCCGGTTCACCGGTCCGAAGCTCGCGAAGTTCGAACGGCTCTGGACCGTGTCGGCGGCGACATCCACCGGCTTCTCCGTCGTCCTGCGGCTCATGGTCGGCTCGACGCCGAAGCTCTGGCGTTCGACTGACGGCGGGAAGACCTTCCAGCCGTGGACCAGCGTCAACACGATCGGGTCGACCATCGCCAAGAACGGATCCGCGCACCTCGACGTCGCAGCCGATCCGTTGCAGCCGAAGAGGCTGTTCCTTCGCGCGTCGTGGACCTGGACCGCATACCGCAGGACCAACCCGCCGAACGAGCAGCTGTTCGTCAGCGAGGACTCCGGCCAGCGGTGGCGCCGCGTCAGCTACGGCACCGTGACGTCGGGGCTGCGCCACGTCGGAACCATTCCCGAAATGGAGCCCTCGCCCGACGCATTGAACACACCCGCCGGATTCGTACTGGCAGGAGGGGGCGGTCGTCTGTTCATGCTCGCCGGGAGTCGCGGCGATCCGAACTACACCGGCCCGTACTGCTCGCGTGACAGCGGAAAGACGTGGGCGCGGTTCTGCAAGTAGCCGACGGCGGCGCTGGTGGGGCCGCGGACGATCCCGGTCGAACGGCGAATGTCCGGTGCGCGACATCATCAGATGCGGGCCGAGCCGGCACTCGGCGATGTGCACAGGGTCCCCGGTCGACGCCGGACGTCTCATTGTCCTGACAGGCTTCGCCGGGTCCTCAAGACCGACATAACCCGCGTACCGGATGTCACCGTGGGTAACGTGACTATCCGGGGCGTAGTTCTCACCGATGACCGAAATGGACATTTCAGAGGATGTTCCGCTTTCCGGCGAAAGCGGAGAGTTGCGGGGTCACCCGCCAGCCCATCCTCGTAGGAGTCCCGATGTCCGCGGCCATGCCGACCCGCAAGTCCACGTCCAAGCCTTCAGCCAGCGCCGACGTCCCCGCGCAGGCCGCCGCACCGCACATCGAGTCACCGGCCGCCCCGGCAGCGCCCGCGCCGGTCGCGAATGGGTCATGGCAGCCCGGGCCGCCTGCGCAGTTCGGCGCTACTCCCGAGGGCGCGCCGTTCTGGCCGACGCCTGTCCCGCGGACCGACTCCCGGCCGGCTTGGAAGAAGAAGCGGGTGCTGGTCCCTGCGGCGGTCTTCGCGGTACTGCTCGCCGCCGGCATCGCAGGTGGCAGCGACGAGACTTCGAGCAGTGGTGCCGCCGCCGGAACTTCCGCTGTGATCGTCGAGGAGAAGATCGACTCCACCACGGAGTCGGCTGAGAAGGCGGCTGCCGAGAAGGCTGCCGCCGAGAAGGCCGCGGCGGAGGAGGCCGCGGCGGAGAAGGCCGCTGCGGAGAAGGCCGCGGCGGAGAAGGCCGCGGCGGAGGAGGCCGCGGCGGAGAAGGCCGCCGCCGAGAAGGCGGCCGCGGAGACCGCGGCGGAGAAGGCCGCGGCGGAGAAGGCGGCCGCGGAGACCGCGGGCCAGGAGAATGCGCGCGAGGCTGCCGCGAACTACCTCAGCTTCACGGCGTTCTCGCGTTCCGGGTTGATCAAGCAGCTGAAGTTCGAGGGCTACTCGACCGCGGACGCGACCTACGGCGTCGACAGCCAGCACGCGAACTGGAACACCCAGGCGGCCAAGGCTGCTGAGAGCTATCTGGAGATGACCTCGTTCTCGCGCTCCGGGCTGATTCAGCAGTTGATGTTCGAGGGATACACGCGTACGCAGGCCGAGTACGGCGTGAAGCAGGCGGGTCTCTGACCCATTCCTGGTGCGGCCCGCGCGTCCCCTGAGCGCGCGGGGCCGCACGAGCGCGAGGTTGGTCCGCGTACGGCGTCACAGGAGGTATGGAGCCGACCCGCCGATCGTTCCTCGCAGCCGCCGTCGCCACCGCCGCCTTCGGGCCGGCGTTCTGGCGCGCCGCGTACGCCGATCCCGCGGTCCCCGGCCCCGGCCCGTACGGTCCGCTGCAGCCCGCCGACGCCAACGGCCTCATGCTGCCGGCCGGTTTCAGCAGCCGGATCGTCGCGCGGGCGGGCGCGCCGGTGCTGCCCGGCGGCTACGTCTGGCACGTCGACCCCGACGGCGGGGCGGTGTTCGCGACCGGCGACGGCGGCTGGGTCTATGTGTCCAACAGCGAGGACACACCTGGAGGCGCGGGCGCGATCCGGTTCGCCGCCGACGGGTCGATCGCCGACGCGTACCGGATCCTCGACGGCACCCGCAACAACTGCGCCGGCGGCCCGACGCCGTGGGGCACCTGGCTGTCCTGCGAGGAGACGACGCAGGGCCTGGTGTACGAGTGCGACCCGCAGGCTCCCGGCAATGGCGAGCCGCGTCCGGCGCTCGGCGCGTTCGCGCACGAGGCCGCCGCGGTCGACCCGGTGCGCCGGCAGCTCTACCTCACGGAGGACTCCGGCACGGGGCGGCTGTACCGGTTCACGCCGGCGGCGTACCCCGACCTGTCGGTGGGTCTCCTCGAGGCGGCCTCGGTCAGCCCGGCGCCGCCGGGCAGCGACGCGAACGCCGTCCGCGCCTGGTCCGGCCGCGTCACCTGGGTGCCGGTGCTCCCCATCGGACCGGCGGCGCTGCAGCCGACGGCGCCGCTCACGACGGTGTTCAGCGGGGGCGAGGGCATCTGGTACGACCGCGGCACGGTCTACGTCACGACGAAGGGCGACAACCGCGTCTGGATGCTCGACTGCGGCACGCAGACGCTGGAGATCCTCTACGACGACGTCCTCCAGCCGAACGCGCCGCTGACCGGCGTCGACAACGTCACCGTCTCCCCGGCCGGCGACATCTACGTCGCCGAGGACGGGCCGAACCCGTGCGAGCTCGTCGTCATCGGCACGGTCGGCGGGGAGCGGCAGGTCACGCAGTTCCTGCGCATCGCCGACCACTCAGGCACCGAGCTGTGCGGCCCGGCGTTCACGCCCGACGGCACGCGCCTCTACGTCTCCTCGCAGCGCGCGCCGTCGCCCGCGGGCAACCGCGGCGTGACGTACGAGATCACCGGGCCGTTCCGCACGTAGCGGTGCGCTCATGATGGTCCGGCGCATGGTCGACGGGACGGGAGCGCTCAGTGGGACGTGCCAGCGGGACGATGGACGCCGTCGCGGCGGAGATCGTGAAGGCGATGCGGGAGGACCGCGACGCGGACGTCTTCAACCTCATCGAGCGCGCCGCTGGTGAGGACCCGATGAAGCTGGCATGGGCGCTCGCGCGGCTCGCCGCGACGAACGCGGAGGCAGGTCGCTGACGGTTCGCTAGAGGTCGATCCGCTTGCAGGGCTGCCTGTGAGAAGTGCGTTGGCAGCGGGTCCCCTCGCCGTCGCGGCTCACTGTTATCGGACGGCTGAGAGGAACGTGCGTACGGGTCACCTCCACGCCGTAGAACCTCGTCTGCACGGTCACGCGATCGCCCGGCGGCAGCGCGTAGCGACAGTGCTTGGTGAGGATGCCGTCCTTCCCGATCCGCCCGGTGGACAGCTGGTACGGCGTCATCCGCGACAGCTCGGGGAACTCGCAGCGGTGCGTCGTGACGAGGCCGTCCACGGTGATCTCGACCTTCGCCCAGGTGCTGTCGGGCTCGAAGATCGGCTGGTTGCGGCTGAGACCCCACTGAACGCCGACGCGCACCAGGAGGTCGACGAACTGCGAGTCGGCGCCGCGCGGCGGAAGGCAGAGCCGCTGATGCACGTCCGCGTAGGAGTTCTCCCTGAACCAGCCGGCCGTGTACTCGTACTGGAAGGAGCCACCGGCGCAGTACGCGCGCTGCCCGCTCCGGATCACGGCCGCGGCGGACGCGCTGGCCAGCGTGGCCGCGAGCAGGACCGCCAGGAGGGGAACGGCGCGGCGGGTCATGGCTCACTATGCGCCCCGCACGCGAGGTCAGGCCCCGACGTACGCCGCGAGGTGCTGCCCGGTCAACGTGGAACGGTCGGCGACGAGGTCGGCGGGTGTCCCCTCGAACACGATGCGCCCGCCGTCGTGGCCTGCTCCCGGGCCGAGGTCGATGATCCAGTCGGCGTGCGCCATGACGGCTTGGTGGTGCTCGACGACGATGACGGACTTGCCGGAGTCGACGAGCCGGTCGAGGAGGCCGAGCAGCTGCTCGACGTCGGCCAGGTGGAGCCCGGTGGTCGGCTCGTCGAGGACGTACACACCGCCCTTGTCGCCCATGTGCGTCGCGAGCTTGAGTCGCTGGCGCTCGCCGCCGGAGAGCGTGGTGAGTGGCTGGCCGAGGCTGAGGTAGCCGAGGCCCACGTCGGCGAGGCGTTCGAGGATCGCCTGCGCCGCAGGGGTTTCCGCCTGGCCGGAACCGAAGAACGACAGTGCGTCGGTGACCGGCATCGCGAGCACCTCGCTGATGTCGCGGCCGCCGAGCTTGTACTCCAGAACGGCAGCCTGGAAGCGCTTGCCCTCGCAGTCCTCACAGGTCGCCGCGACGCCGGCCATCATCGCGAGGTCGGTGTAGACGACACCGGCTCCGTTGCACGTGGGGCAGGCGCCCTCGGAGTTGGCGGAGAAGAGGGCGGGCTTCACGCCGTTGGCCTTGGCGAACGCCTTGCGGATGGGCTCGAGCAGGCCGGTGTACGTCGCGGGGTTGCTCCGCCGCGAGCCCCGGATCGGCGCCTGGTCGATGGACACGACGCCGGCACCGGCCGGGATGGACCCGTGCACGAGCGAGCTCTTGCCGGAGCCCGCGACGCCGGTGACGACGACGAGCACCCCGAGGGGGACGTCGACGTCGACGTCGCGCAGGTTGTGGGTCGATGCGCGGCGGATCTCCAGGACGCCCGTCGGCTGACGCACGACAGACTTGAGCGACACGCGGTCGTCCAGGTGTCGGCCCGTGACGGTGTCGCTCTTCCGAAGTCCGGCCACGCTGCCCTCGTAGCAGACGGTCCCGCCGGCCGTGCCGGCACCGGGGCCGAGGTCCACGACGTGGTCCGCGACGGCGATGGTCTCCGGCTCGTGCTCGACGACGAGCACGGTGTTCCCCTTGTCCCGCAGGCGAAGCAGCAGGTCGTTCATCCGCGCGACGTCGTGCGGGTGCAGGCCCGCGGTGGGCTCGTCGAAGACGTACGTCACGTCGGTCAGCGACGAGCCGAGATGGCGGATCATCTTGGTGCGCTGCGCCTCGCCGCCGGACAGCGTGCCGGTGGCCCGGTCGAGCGAGAGGTAGCCGAGCCCGATCTCGTCGAACGAGTCGAGCGACTGCCGCAGCGCGTCGAGCAACGGCGCGACGGACGGCTCGGACAGCTCGCGCACCCACGCGGCGAGGTCGCTGATCTGCAGGGCGCAGACGTCGGCGATGTTCTTGCCGCGGATCTTCGACGACCGCGCCTCGAGGCTGAGCCGGGTGCCCTCGCACTCGGGACAGACGGCGAAGGTGACCGCCCGCTCCACGAACGCCCTGATGTGCGGCTGCATCGCGTCGACGTCCTTGGACAGGAACGACTTCTGGATCTTCGGGATGACGCCCTCGTACGTGAGGTTGATGCCGTCGACCTTGATCTTGGTCGGCTCCTTGTGGAGGAGGTCGCGCAGCTCCTTCTTCGTGTACTTGCTGATGGGCTTGTCGGGGTCGAAGAACCCGCAGCCGCGGAAGATGCGGCCGTACCAGCCGTCCATGGTGTAGCCGGGGATGGTGAGCGCGCCCTCGTTGAGCGACTTGCTGTCGTCGTACAGCGCGGTGAGGTCGAAGTCGGTGACCGAGCCCATGCCCTCGCACCGCGGGCACATGCCGCCGTGGTAGACGGCGTCGCGGACGACGATCCGCTTGCCCTCTCCCTTCTCGACGGTCATGGCGCCGCTCGCCGTCCGCCGCGGGACGTTGAACGAGTACGCCGTCGGCGGCCCGATGTGCGGCTCGCCGAGCCTGCTGAAGAGGATGCGCAGCATCGCGTTGGCGTCGGTGGCGGTGCCGACGGTGGAGCGCGGGTTGGAGCCCATCCGCTCCTGGTCGACGAGGATCGCCGTCGTCAGGCCTTCGAGCACGTCGACGTCGGGCCGCGCCGTCGAGGGCAGGAACCCCTGGACGAACGCGCTGTACGTCTCGTTGATGAGCCGCTGCGACTCCGCGGCGATGGTGCCGAAGACGAGCGAGCTCTTGCCCGAGCCGGAGACACCGGTGAAGACGGTGAGCCGCCGCTTAGGCAGCTCGACGCTGACGTCCTTGAGGTTGTTGACCCGCGCGCCGTGCACGCGGATCAGGTCGTGGCTGTCGGCGATCACTCTTCCTCCAGCCAGCGGCCGTCGCGCATGAGGTCGCGGCCCGCGAGCTCGTTCGCCTCGCGCCACGCCTGGACGCGGCGCGGGGTGACGCGGAACCAGCGGTACAGCGGGGTCTCCGTGCGGGGGTCGAACTCCGTGCGCGCGGCGAACCTGTCCGCCGCCTCGCGAGGCAGCTCTGACAGCTCGAGGACCTCGACGTCGCCGTCCACGATCACCACGTCGCGAGTCTCCCCGAAGCCGAGCCGGGCGGTGCCGGTGGCGGCGAGGTTCCTGCCGGTCGGGCTGCCGGCGGGCGTCGCGACGAGCAGCGACGTCCCGTCCCAGTCGAACGACAACACGACGAGGTACGGCGCGCCGGCCGGCGAGGCGCTCGCCACCCAGACGTCGACGTCGGAGGCGAGCCGGCGCTCGGTGTCGCGGCGGCGTTCGGCGAGGGAGCGGGGCGCGGCGGTCAAGCCACCTCCTGGATGCGGACGAGGTTGCCGGCGGGGTCGCGGACGGCGCAGTCGCGGACGCCGTACGGCTGCTCCGCCGGCTCCTGCACGACGTCGGCGTCGCCGGCCTGGATGCGTTCGAACGCCGCGTCGAGGTCCTTGGTGGCGAGCAGCAGCATGGCGTACGTCCCCTTCGCCATCATCTCGGCGATCACGCGGCGCTCGTCGTCGGTGAGGCCGGGCGCGGCGGACGCCGGCGTGAGGACGATCGACGTGCCCGGCTGGCCGGGCGGGCCGACGGTGACCCAGCGCATGGTGCCGTGGCCGACGTCGTTGCGGACCTCGAAGCCGAGGACGTCGCGGTAGAACGCCAGGGAGGCGTCCGGGTCGTCGTGCGGCAGGAAGCTGGCGGAGATGGTGATGTCCATGGCGTAGAGGCTAGTTACGGCGCGGAGACCCGTGCTTCTCGATTCCTGACCGGTCGAGTCACCTGCTTGGCGACGCAGGGCGGCATCCCCTCGGTCGCGCCCGCGGCCTCGCGCCGGTACACGCTCGGCGGCATCCCCACGAGCTCGGTGAAGCGGCTGCTGAACGTCCCCAGCGACGAGCAGCCGACGGCGAAGCAGACCTCGGTGACGCTGAGGTCGCCGCGCCGCAGCAGCGCCATCGCGCGCTCGATGCGCCGGGTCATGAGGTAGGAGTACGGCGACTCGCCGTACGCGCGCCGGAACTCGCGGCTGAGGTGCCCTGCGGACATGTGCGCGCCGCGGGCGAGCGCCTCGACGTCGAGCGGCTGCGCGTACTCGCGGTCGATCCGGTCACGGACGCGGCGCAGCCGGGCGAGGTCGTCCAGGTGCTGCGCCTCGGCGGTCCTGCGCGTCACCTGCCGATCGTGTCATGTCCCTGGTCGTTCGCCGGATACGACCGCGCAGGGTGGGGCACCCTTGAGCAGGGCGCCGTCCGGGGCCCGCCGACCGCCGCCCTGCCTGTGCGGCTCGTACGGGGGAGCAAGGCATGGCACGACCGATGCCCGCCGCGGCATGGCGCCGTCCTGACGAGGTGCTCGTCGTCAGCGGCCCGCCGTCGCGCGCATGGGGTGGGCCGTACGCCTTGCGAACGGTGCCCGCGGTGCCGTGGCGGGTCGCGTTCGTCGTCGCGCCGTGGGGCTGGGGGACGCGCACGCTGGTCGCGCGGCTGACCGAGGCGGCGCCCGGTCTGGTCGCCGTGGACGCGACGCAGGTGCCGGACGAGGACGCGCTCGCGGCCGCGGTACGCGACCTCCCCGACGGGGCGCGGATGGTGGTCCGCGCGCGGCGCGAGCCCCAGGCAGCGGTGCGTGCGGCGCGGGCAGGCGGTGGCCTCGTGACGATCGGTCCCGAACGGCTCGCGCTACGACCGTGGGAGGCGGCACGCGCGTTCGACCCGCCGCTCGGTGCGCTGCTCGCGGGCGCCGAGGTGACGCGGCTGGTCGAGCTCGCCGACGGGTGGCCCGCCGTGCTGCGGCTGGCGCACGAGTCGATCGCCGCCGAGCCGGCCGCCGTACGGCGCCGTGTCGCGGAGGCGTTGCCGGACGAGATCGCCGACGTGCTGCGCTCCGAGGTGCTGACGACGCTGCCGGCCGGCCTCCGCGAGTTCCTCGCCGCGACCGCGCCGCTGCCGGTGCTGTCCGCGCCGGGCTGCGACGCGTCCCTCGGCACGACCGACTCGGCGGAACGGCTCCGCGACGCGGCGGCGTACGGCCTCCTGCTCCGCGCCGGTGACGACGGCGCGGTGCGGCTGCCGAGGCCGCTGCGCGCGTGCCTCACCGGCCGCGCGTGCCCGCCAGGACGACCGGCCCCGACAGCCCGCTGGGCCGAACGCGAGGAGGCGGCCGCGCCCGCGTGGCTGCGCCGGATCGCGCGGGCGGTACGCGAGACGCCGGCGTACGCCGTCCCGCCCGCCTCGCCGGACCCGGCCGACGAGTTCGCGGCGGGCATCGAGGCATTGCTCGCGGGCCGGGTCACCGAGGCGCTGGACCTGCTGCGCCGCAACGCCTCCGTGGGAGGCGCGGGGCCGCGCCCGCTCGCCGCGGAGCTCGCCGCCGGGGTCGCCGCGCACCTCGCGGGCGTGACGCTGCCGGTGCCGTACGACGACCTCGCGCTGGCCGCCCTCCGCCGCGACCTGCCCTGGCTCGCGGATCTCGCCGACGCCGCCGCGGCACTGGCGGGGGCACCGGCCCGCGCCGCGTACGTGGCCGACCATGCGTGGCACTCGGGTGAGGGCTGGGTGGGCGCGGTGGCGGGCCTGCTCGGCGGCCTCGCGGCGCGGGGCGAGGACGGCGTGGCGGCGCTGGACAGGAGCGCGGCGTTCTTCGCCGCGTACGGCGCCGAGGTGCCGCAGGCCTGGTGCGCCGCGCTCGCGGCGGTGGCGTCGGGCGACGCCGGCCGCGCGCGCGCCGCGGCCGCGCTGGCGCGCAGGACCGGCTGCCGCGGCGCGCTGGCGTCGGCGCTGCTCGTGGTCGACGCCGGCGACGCGCGGCGGGTCGCGGGAGAGACCGGCATCGACCTCGGGTTCGCGACGGCCGCGCCGGACGAGGCGCCGCACGTCGTCGTCTCCTGCTTCGGCGGGCTGGCCGCGTCGGTCGACGGCGTACCGGTGGACCTCTCGGTGCTGCGCCCGCGTGCCCGCGCGCTGCTCGGCCTGCTCGCGGTCCACGCCGGCCGGCCGGTGCACCGCGAGGTCGTCGGGGCGGCGCTGTGGCCCGACGTGCCGGGTGCCGACGTGGCCCGGCGCATCCACGTCGCGGTGTCGTCGGTGCGCCGCGCGTTCGGCACGGGTGGGTGCGCGGTCGTACGCCGCGGCGACGGGTACGCGCTGGACGCCGACGTGGACGTGGCGAGGTTCGACGCGCTCTGCGCCGAGGCGCTGCGCGTACGCGGCCGCCCGGGCGAACGCCGCGTGCTCGCCGAGCTCACCGGGTGCCACGCCGGCGACCTGCTCGCCGAGGCCGGGCCGGCGGAGTGGGTCGTCCGCGAACGGGCCCTGCGGCGCTCGCTGGCGGCGGACGCGGCGGAACGGCTCGCGCGGGTCGCGCTGGGCGACGGGGACGCCGAGGCCGCCGCCGAGGCGGCGCGTCAGGGGCTGCGCATCGACCCGTACCGCGACGGGCTGTGGCAGGCGCTGTTCGCGGCGCTCGGCGCGTGCGGCCACCCCGTCGCGCTGGCGAAGGCGCGCGCCGACCACGCGGCACTGCTCGCCGAAGCGGAGGACTGACCGGTCAGCGGAGGCGGAAGAACTCGACCTCAGACAGCGCGACGCCGTGCCCGCGGACGGTGCCGGGGAACCTCGCGACGACCTTGATCCGCACCCACCGGACCGCCCGCGCGCGGACCGCCACCGACTGGAACCCGGGCGCGTCCCTGAGCGTCACGGTCGTGGTCGTCCCGTCGTCGAACGTCAGCGCCAGCCGGTGCGCGCGGGCGAACCTGGCGTACGCCTCCGGCTGCTCCCCGGCGCCCTGCGTGACGCCGAGCCGGTCGACGTCGACGGCCGTGGCGAAGCCGACGCGCAGGACGGGCGCGGCGACCCCTGGCGCGGCCCACGAGGTGTTGGTGATGCCGTCCACGACGCGCGCGGGGGAGTGCCCGGCCGCCGCGCGGCCGTTCGCGGTCAGCGGGCGCACGGGCTCGTACCGGAGGGTCAGGGCCCGGTGGGCCGCGCGCGCAGCGCTCGCCAGCCCCCGCGCGGCCGGCGGTGCGGCCACGACGACGAGACCGAGCACCGCCACGGCGAGCAGCACGGCGAGTGCCGGACGCCGCCACTCGCGGATGCGCCGTAGCAGCACCCGCCGGCGAGCCTCGCGGGGAGGCCGCGGCGGCGCGGGGACGCGGGCGAGCGGCAGTCCGCAGAACCGGCAGAACGTCCGCCCCGGCGGGCTGGTCGCGCCGCACGCGAGGCAGCGCACGTCGTCGGGGTGGCGTTCGACCTCGGCGGGCCGGCGGACCGGGGCGCGGTCCTCGGGCGGCCCGGGGAGGACGGGCGGGGGCGGCGGAGCGCCGGTCGCGGGCGCGGTGGGCGGGGCGACGTACTCGGTGCAGTCGTCGCAGAACTCACGCCCCGTCTCCAGCGCGCAGTTCTGGCACCGCGCCACGGGTCGTCACCTCCACCCGGAACGGCAGGTGCGCGGGGACGGCGGTCGCGACGAGGCGCTCGACGCGGGCGGCGTCGCACGGCTCGCCGCGGCGCGGGGTCACGCGGACGACGAGCGGCGCCACCTCCCGCGGCACGGACGCGCCCGCCACTGCCGACCACCACGTCCCGCCGCCGCCGGTCACCTCGACCTCACGCGCGCCGAGCGCGACGGTGAGCAGGGCGACGAGGCCGGCCTTGGTGCCGCGGGCGGCCTGCAGCGCGCCGTTCGCCGCGAGCAGCTGCCGCCGCCGCGCCGGCCGCATCCACTCCTCGAACGGCGCCGCGACCCAGCCGCCCAGCCAGTCCACGAAGTCGTCGGGCGCCTCGCCGGCGTCGAGGTACGCCGTCAGGCAGTCGAGCGTCGACTGCACGGGCGCGAGCATCTCGTCGATCGCGCCGAGGAGGACCCGCGCGATCTCGTCGTCCTCGTACAGCGCGGGCAGCGCCGCGCCGACCGAGTGCCGCACCAGCAGACCGGGCAGCCCGAGGCGGCTCACTGCACGGGCCCGACGTCGACGTGCGGGTCGACCGAGTACACGAGCGTGCCGTCGCCGACGGCGACGCGTTCGGCGGGGTCGCCGCGCGCCTTCGTCCGCGGGTCGCAGGGGTAGAGCCGCACGGCCTCGACGTACGCGACGCCGGGGACGTGCTGCAGCAGGGCGTACACGTCGCCGACGTGGAGGTCGCGGCCGAACGGCCAGCCGAGGCCGGAGGGCCCGCCGACGAGCGGGTTCACGTAGCGGTTGACCGCGGTCAGGGCCGCGCCGCGTACGCGGTCCGCGTCCGCGCCGGGGGCGGCCCGCAGCTCCGCGACGACGGTGACGCCCTGGTAGCGCGGCGGCTCGACGAGGAGCCGCGCGCTGAGGCACCGGTGCTCGTCGAGCATCGCGGCCACCTCCGAGATCGTGTCGGCGTCGAGCACGAGGTCCTCGAACGGCACGCCGCCGTCGTCCGCGACAGGGACGTCGGGGACGAGCAGCACGCGGATCGGGTCGCTCCACCCTGCGGGTCTGACGCAGTGCGCCCGCAGCACCTTCGGCGCGAACGTCCGCGCCAGCTCCTCGTAGTCCGACGCGGTGACCGCCCGGTGCCGCGCGCGGAGGATCGCGGGTCCGCGCCGCTTCGCGTCGTCGACGCTCTCGCGGTCGACACCGCCGAGCATCGGCGCGAGGTTCTCGACCGCGGTGACGAACGGCACCGTCGTCCGCAGCACCGTCACGCGGCCGCGCCTGGCGTTGCCCGCGCGCCCGCCGCCGACGTCGTACGACGCGCGGACCGGCGCGCCGCGCGGCGGGACGGCGCCGTAGTGCCGCACCCGCCCGTCGGGCTCGCGGACCGCGCTGCCGAATACGACCTCGCCGCACGCGCGGTCCACGACGACGTGCGGGTCGTCCGGCTCCGACCGGTCGAACTCGTCGACCTCGCACCACGGCTCCCACTCGGCGCCGCCGCGTACCTCGACGCGGATCGGGGCGTCACCCTGCACGACGGGCCCGCGGCGCAGCGCGAATCGCTGGCCGGGCACGCCCTCCGCCAGCCCGAGCAGCTCGTCCTCGACGGTCTCCGCGTTGACCGCGCGGACCGTGCCGCCGACGGTCTCCGCGGCGATGCCGGAGACGAGTGGCGACGCGTCGTACGGCGGCTCGCCCGGCCCGGGCGCGACGACGACGGCCCGCAGCCAGCCCGCCGTCCTGCCCGCGAGCGTGCTGCGTACGTGGCTGTCGGGCACGTGCACGACGACGCGGCCGGACTGGTTCAGCCCGCCGGTGTGGTCGGTCCACGTGCACGGCGCCCAGCCGCCCGTGGTCCACGCCTCCCACCGTAGCGGGGGGCGGCCGGGCAGCACGCCGAGACCGCGTACGCCGCCGCACTCGACCTGGAGGCGTACGGCACAGCAGGGGACCGCCGCGGACAGCCCGACGAGCAGCGCGTCACCGGGCTGCGGAGTGGACCGGAACACGCGGACGGCGGTCGCGACGCGCAGGTCCTGCGTCACGTCCTTCGCCGGGCCGCCGTCGCGCTGCACGGCCGCGGCGCGCCACGCGCAGCTCTTGACGACGAGCCTTCGGGTCGTGCGGTACAGGCTCGCCTCGTCGTGCTCGTCGCGCGCCGTCGCCACGACCGTTCCCTTCGGCACCTCGACCGGTACCGGGCGGGGCGCTGACAGCCAGAACGTCACGGGCCCCTCCGCCGGCGTCGGCGGCTGCAGCTCGACTCCCATCAGCTCGAGGAACTTGAGGTAGAGGCGGTCCGGCACCTGGTTGAGCCGGTAGACGAGCGCCTCGACCATCTGCGCGACTGCCTCGACGAGCGTCACGCCCGGGTCGCTGACGTTGTGGTCGGTCCACTCGGGGCAGTGCACCTGGATGTAGCGCTTCGCGTCGTCCACCAGATCCTGGAATGTCCTGTCGTCCAGCTTCGGCGCGGGCAGGGTCACCGCTCGTCCCCCCGCGGCAGCGTGTAGAAGGGGTACACGAGGTTGCGGACGTCGTTGGTCGCGCGGACAGCGTAGCGGATCGAGACGAACAGCCGGTCCGCGCGCTCGGGGTCGAGCGAGACGAGGACGTCCTCGACGACGACCCGCGGCTCCCAGCGGTCGAGCGCGCGGCGTACGGCGTGCGCCAGCCGGCCTGCGGTCGTCGCGTCGGCACCGCCGAAGACGAGCTCGTGCGCGCCGCAGCCGAACTCCGGGCGCATCGGCCGTTCGCCGGGCGCCGTACCCAGGATGATCCGGATGGACTGCTCGATCTCGGTCGTGCCGGAGACGAGCGCGACGCCGCCACGTGCCGAGAGTCGCAGCGGGAAGGCGAACCCGTTCCCGACGAAGTCGTTGGGCATCGCCGGCCTCCGTCCCGTGTCCCGCCTCACGATCCGGTGCGGCGCCGCCGGCGACCAGCGCCGCGAGGGCAGACCTTCGGGCAGACCCGCGTCAGGACCGGCTGTACGGGTGGTAGCGGTTCGGCGCCTCCCGCGCCCGCGCCGACCGCCGCGGCGGTCTGCGCTCGATCACGATCGTCCTCGCGTTCGGGAAGGACCGACTCCACGCGCTGTGGAACGACTGGGCCGTGTTGACCGTGTAGATGCGCGTCCTGCCGGCCGTGCGGGGCGGCCTCTGGTTCTGAGGTACGACCCGCGTCTGCTCCAGCGTGATGCGGTCCGGCCCATCCGCCGCGACGACGGCGGCCGCGTGGTATGGATACGGCGGCGCCAGAGGGTTCATGTTGACGATGACGAACGCCTGCCCCACGCCGGGGTTGGCCGCGGCGTCCACGGCGGCACCGGCGGCCACCGCACCGAGGGCGGCGGCGACGTTCTCGTCGGCGCCCGCGCCGAACGCACTGCCGGTCGCCGCGACGATGCTGTAGTCGCCGGTCGCGGGCAGCCGGCCGAGACCGTTGATGATCTCCTCCGCCGCGTGCAGGCAGTCCTCCAGCAGCGCGTAGCGGGGACTGTGCGCGTGGTACACGTGCCCGCCGATGGTCACGTCCGGGGTCGCGGAGGGCTGGAGGAACGGCGGCGACGCGGTGCCGTCTCGTACCCAGACGGTCGCGAGGTCGTCGGCCGACCCTGCCTCGCGGATGGCGAAAAGCTCCCCGACTGTGACCGCGTACATGCGGTTGCCGGCGCGCCTCCGGGTGATGCGCTGGATTGTGACTGGCGGGGCCAGCAGGTGGGCCACCGCCGCGTTGCCTGCCTGCGCCTGGAGGGTGAGGAGCGAGTCCGTCGCGCGCGGCTGGGACGAGGGCGTACGCCGCTCGCTCGCCTGCTCGTCCCGATGGCCCTGGGTGTGCACGCGGAGCCTCCTAGTTGAGCTGGACGACGCCGCCGGCGACCTTGACCGCGGCGGTGCCGTTGACGGTGACGTTGGTGCCCTTGAGCTCGAGCGCGCCGGTCGCCTCGACCTTCACTGTCGCGCCCTTCAGCGTCAGCCCGCCGGTCGCCGTGACGGACACCGCCTGCTTGGACGTCACGGCCACGTCGCCGTCCGCCGCGACCGTGACCTTGCCCTTCGACGTCACCGACACGTCGTGCGTCGACGTGACCGTCACGCCCTTCTGGCCCTGCGACAGCTCGATCGACGTGGACGCGTCGCCGGTCGCGATCGTCACGGTGCCCTTGTCGCCGTCCTCGTCGACGAACGTCAGCCGGTGCCCGGTCCGCGACGTGAACGCGCGCCGGACGACCTTGCCGTCCGCGACGACGGTGGGCCAGCCGTCCTTCGGCAGGTCGACGCCGTTGAACAGCGCCCCGAGTACGTACGGCACCCGCGGCACGCCGCCCGCGAACCCGACGAGCACCTCGTCGCCGACCTCGGGCACGACCTGGAAGCCCGACGCGTTGCCGGCGCCGGGCTGGAGGACGCGGATCCAGTCGCTGACGTACGTCGCGTCCAGCCAGTCGAAGCGCACCTTGACCCGCCCGAGGCCGCCCTCGGAGTCGTTGTTGTCGACGACGACGGCGGGTACGACGCCGCCTCCCGGACCGCCCTGGTCGGCGGGCCTGGGGCGGTCGCCGACGCGGACGTACGTCCGGTACCCGGTGTCGCGGTCGAAGACGTGGCGTACCTCGGTGGCGGTGTAGCTGCCGTTCAGCGCGGCGCCCGCGCCGCCGACGGCGAACGTCACCCCCGGCAGCAGCTCGGGCGTCCCCAGCACCTCCGCCTCGACCTCGGCGATGCGGCTGCCGGCGCGGCTCGCCGCGCTGCGCGCGAGCGACGTCGCGAGGTCGGACGTCGTGACGCCGGGCGCCGGGATCGTCACGTCGGCCGTGCCGAGCTTCGCGGCGGTCGACGCGGGAGCGGCGCCGCCCGGCTGCGCGCCGGGGTAAGTGCCCGGTGCCTGCGCGGTCGCGACGACCTCCTTCTTCGTCGTGGGATCCCACCCGCGCACGGTCGTCGAGCTGATCTGGTCGTTGCCGGCCGCGGCGACGCGCAGCCGCAGCAGCCGCCCGTCGCCGACGTGGAGCGCGCGCGGGTCAGCGCTGGTGAGGGCGCTGGCGTCGGGGGCCGACGAGGCAGCCGTCCGCGCCACCACGCAGAGCGCGCCGTCGCGGACGACGACGTCGCGGTCGACCTCCGCGGCGAGTCGCAGCACGAACGACCACCCGTCCTCGGCCACCCGCTCGCGGAACGGCAGCGGCGTACCCGGCACGTCGAGGGTCCCGACTCCGACGCCGGCCGCGCGCGCGACGGCGCCGAGGATCTCGGCGTACGACTGCTGCGGGTACGCCGTCGTCGCGTGGTGGCGGCGCAGCCGGTACGCCGCGTCGTACGCGACGACGACCGCGACCTGGCCCGCGCCGTCGTAACGGCACTCGAGTCCCGTCACGTCGCCGGTGAACAGCGTCGTCGCACCGCACGCGACGGTCAGCGTCGCGCCGATGGTGGCGCCGACGGTCGCGAGCGCCGTACCCGCGGGATCGTCCAGCTCGACGGTCGCGACGGCGGGCAGGTTGAGCCCGGCGTCCACGGTGACGGCGCGGACGAGGCCGGCCTGCGCCGCGGTCAGCGGCGTGCCGCCGACGGAGACCGCGGGCGCGGTCACGACGGCTCGGCGTGGCGGGCGGGGACGAGCAGCGTCTCGCCTGCGCGCAGGGCGAGCGGGTCCTCTATGCCGTTGGCGTCGGCGATGAGCCGCCAGAGCGCCGCGTCGCCGTACATCCGGTACGCCACGAGCGGCAGCCGGTCGCCGGCCCGCACGACGTGCGTCCGCGTGACGGCGCGCGCCCCCGACGTGGGGTTCTGCCGCGCGGGCGCGACGTCGACCTCCTCCATCGTGAGCACGGCGGTCGCGCGGCAGGGCTGCCCGTCGTTGCGGAACAACGTGAACGTCACGTCGACCTCGGTCATGACGGCCGTGAAGCCGGTCGTCGTGCCCCAGACGAACGTCACGTACGGCGCGCAGGGCTCGTTGCGCTGCAGGCTCTCCGGGGTCGGCGCGCAGCAGGCGAGCAGTGTCTCGGCATCCGCGAGGACGCTGCCGGAGGCCGAGTCCGACTCGTCGAGGAACGCCGTCATCGTGAGCCGGCTCGGCTGCGCACCGAGCCACTGCAACGGCCCCGCGTGCTTCGCCGCCCGCGCCGCCGAGCGCGTCCACGCGGCGGACTTCGTGACGCGGTAGTCGGTGGGGTTGAAGTGCAGCGCCAGCGTCCGCGGCGAGCCGGCGTCGGCCCCCGCGGCCGTGACCGGCTTGATGGTGAGGTGCGCCTTCTCGAGCTTGGTGTCGCTCGCGGCCTGGAGGGTCACGGCTAGTCCACGAACCCCTGGTGCGCGATCTCGAGCGTCTCGACGACGGCGGCGAGGTCGCCGCTGCGCATCGGCGGGATCGTCCAGCGGACCGGGATCGCCTCGATGAAGCTCCACCGCTGGAGCGGCTGTCCCGTGGAGGCGTACACGACGATCTCGCCGTGCATCCGCCGTGTCTCGCGCGCCTGCTTGCGGAACCACGCCATCATCGACGCGCCGTCCGTCATGACCCGGCTCAGCGTGATCTTGTCGTACTCGATCTGGCCGCGGAGCTGGTGCACGGTCCCCGACGCCCCGCCGTCCGGGCGCTGCTCGATCGTGATCGACATGCCGCCGAGAGCGACCTCCGTCCACATGCCGAGGTCGAGGTCGTCGAGCTTGACGCTGAAGCCCGCGACGACGTCACTCACCGGTCACCGCCCTGCCGGGTACGGCCCCGCGCGCTGCCGGTCGCGCGCGAGGTCGGCGTCGAGCAACGCGCGGACGCGCGGGTAGAGCAGGCGCGCCTGGCGGTCGAGCGCGGCGTCGTCGGGCGCGCCGGCGGCGGGCGCCGTGACAGGCGGGGCGGTGGCGGGCGGCGGTGGCGCGGGGCGGGGCGGCGGCGTACGGCTCGTCCTCCGCGCCACCTCGGCCGCCTCCGCCCGCAGCGCGTCGCGCGCGCCGGGCCTGTGCGCGGGGTCGAGCACCGCGCGGGCGTGCTGGACGGCGGGCGGCGTCCGTTCGGCGGGTGGCTCGCGGCGTACGGCGGGGGCGGGCACGGGCGCGACCCGAGGCGCGGCCTGCGCGGGCGGCGCGGGCGGCGGGGCCGCGAGCAGCGGGAGCCGGACGTGGCCGAGCAGCGCGCCGCGGGCGCCGTGGCCGAGCGACGACGTGAGGCGTACGGGGCGCCACGCGGCGAGGCGGCGCTCGTGGCGGTCGTCCACGACGCGTGGCGGCGCGCCGAGCGTCGTCGCCAGGGGGGTCACGGCCTGCCCTCGCGGACGCGTTCGGCGATGCGGCCGGCCTCGTCGACGTACCGACGGCGCAGCGGGTGCTCGAGGTCGACGATCTCCGCGTGCGACCAGTGGAAGTGGAACGCGAGGTACGCCACCTCCTCGAACAGCCGGTCCGGCGCCGTCGTCACGATTCCCCCAGGCGCCCACCGGCCATGTCGACCGCGAACTCCTCCGAGCAGGCGGGGCAGCAGACCGAGGCGCGCGTGTGGCCCTCGGTGTTGACCCTGCGGTACAGGTCCTGGAGGAACGCCACGTCGGTCGCCCACATCGTCTCGACGACCGCGTCGTCGACCCGGTCGACGTCGCCGAGCCGCGTGATGACGCGGGAGAGCAGGACGACCGTGAGGTACGCCTGGTTGTCGCGCACCCGCGCGTCCATCAACGGGACCAGCTCGTCCCGCGCGGTCGCGAGCCGCATCGTGCCGGTGCGGTGCACGCGGCCGCGCTCGTCGGTGTAGCCGCGGGGGAGCACGAAGTCGAACTCCGTCTGCTCCGCGGCGGGGCCTGCCGCCGTCGCAACGCCGGCCTGCGGGGCCAGCGCGCGGGCCGCCGCGACCTCGGCCGCGCTCGGCGCCCGCGTCACTTCGTCACCTCGGCCTCGGTCCACGTCATCGTGAACTTCTCGGTCATGGGCTCGTTGCTGCCGGCCTTGAACGAGCTCGTCTCGACCGACTTCACCCAGACGTTCGAGAACGAGTAGCTCTTGATCTTGGCGCCGGTGAGGTCGAACACGTCGACGGTCGCGGCCTTGCGCGCGGCGACGGGGTCGCCCTTCATGACGACGCCGAGCCAGTCGCTGATCGCGAGGTCGTCGGTGAGCTGGCGGGTGACCGTGATCTCGCCCGGCTTGTACGCGCCCGGCACGTGGGAGATGACGAGCTTGCCGTCGGAGGTCTGCGTCTTCGTCTCGATCATGTCGACCTCGAGCTTGAGGCCGCTGACGTCGATGACGGACGGGCAGGTGATGCCGTCGATCTTGAACGCGAACTTGTACGCGACCGCGCCGTCGCCGGTGGCGAACGCCATGTCTCCTCCTGGGTACTACTCGGTGAGGCTGGCGCCGCCCGAGAACTGGGACAGCCGGAAGATCACGAACTCCGCGGGCTTGACCGGCGCGACGCCGATCTCGCAGATCACCTGGCCGGCGTCGATGGACTCGGCGGTGTTGTTCTCGCCGTCGCACTTCACGTAGAACGCCTCGCCGGGTGTGGAGCCGAACAGCGCGCCGGCCCGCCACTGCATGACGAGGAACGCCGAGATGCTGCGCCGGATCCGCGCCCACAACGCCTCGTCGTTGGGCTCGAACACGCACCACTGCGTACCGCCGGCGATGGACTCCTCGAGGAAGTTGAAGAGCCGCCGGACGTTGACGTACTTCCAGTCGGGCTCGTTCTTCGTCGCGAGCGTGCGCGCGCCCCAGACGACGGGGCCGCGGCCGGGGAACGGCCTGATGCAGTTGACGCCGAGCGGGTTCAGCGTGTTCTGCTCGCCGGTCGTGGTCGTCCACTCGACGTCGACGGCGCCGCGGATCGGCTCGTTCGCGGGCGCCTTGTGCACGCCGCGGGTGTCGTCGCTGCGGCCCCAGATGCCGGCGATGTGGCCGCTCGGCGGCATCGCGCGGACCTTGTCGGAGAGCGGGTCGAGCGTCTTGATCCAGGGCCAGTACAGCGTCGCGTACTTCGACCCCGCGACGCCGTCCCAGAACGTGTAGATGCCCTGCGCGTCGAGCCCCGGCAGCGGGTCGAGGATCGCCATCCTGTCCTGCATGCCCTCGCAGTGGGCGACCATCGCCTTCTGCACGGCGTTGACGCCGGTGGGGTCGACGGCCCCGCGCTCGTAGGCGCTCATGAGGTCGGGGACGCAGAGCATCGTGATCTCGTCAATGGTCTCCAGGCCGCCCATGCCGGTCCTGGCGGACGAGTCGCCGATGTACATCGACGCGGTCACCGTCTCGGGCGGCAGCGCGGGCACCGGCGGCGGCGCGGCGAGGACGACCTCGCCGAGCGGCGGCGGCTTCGCGACCTCCGCGTCCGGCGTCGCGACCATCGTCACGAGCGTCGACTGCTCGGTGACGTACGTGGGCGCGTACCTCTCGGCGTCGGGCCGTACGGAGAGCCCGGTGAGGGTGTCGACGACGCGGCCGCCCTGCTTCACCAGCAGCGTGAACGTGTCCGGGGCCGGCGGGTCGTCGGGCCGTACCTCCAGGACGACGGGGCCCGCGGCGTCGCCGCGCGCCGTCACGGTGAACGCGCCGACGGTGCCGGCGGGCAGCGCGGCCTGCGCGCCGGCCGGCTTCAGCGCGGCGGTGTCCTTCGTGTCGTCGGCCGTGGCGGGCGCGTCGAGCGCGGGCGCGGCGTCGGCGCCGACGCGGACGACGTAGCACTCGCCGCCGCCGTTGAGGAAGAAGCCGAACACCGCGTGGGCGAGGTAAGCGCCGTCGACGTAGTACCCGAACGTCTTCGTGAACTGCGACCAGTTGGTCACCTTCACCGGCGTGTCGAACGGCCCGATGCCCGCGAAGCCCACGAACGCCGCGACGGCCGTGCCGACGCCCTCGATGGGCTTCGACGCGGACGGCATCTCCTCGACGAAGACCCCGGGGGAGAGATAGGTCGGCATCGCGATCCCCTTCCGTGGATGCCGCGAGTCTCGTGCGCCGCGGGGGCCGCGGGAACGGGCGCGGGGGAAGCGCAGGGGGCAGACCGCGGCCGCCCTTTGAGGCAGCGCCGGTGCACCGTCCGGCGCGCGCCGGACCGTGGCGCCGTTCCCGCGCGGGGAGGACGCTCGCGGGATGGCGCACGACGAGACAGCGCACGAGCACGCGCGTCCCGCGCCGGCGCGGCCGGCCGGTCCTCAGGGCAGGACGGAGCCGCTGGTCGACCTGCACCGCGCGGCGGGCAACGCCGCCGTCGGCGCCGCGGTGCGCGCCGTCGTCTCCGGCGGCGGCACGCCGCTGGACCCGGCGGTCCAGCGCACCATGGAACGCGCCCTCGGCACCGACCTGTCCTCGGTCCGCGTGCACACCGACGCAGCGGCCGCACGGTCTGCCGCGGCGGTCTCCGCGCGGGCGTACACCAGCGGCGACCACGTGGTCTTCGGCGCGGGCGCGTACGACCCGGGCTCGCCCGCCGGGCTGCACACGCTCGCGCACGAGCTCGCCCACGTCGGCCAGCAGCGGCGCGGCGCGGTAGCCGGCACCGACACCGGCAACGGGCTGCGGGTGAGCGACCCGGGGGACGCCGACGAGCGCGCGGCCGACCGCGTCGCGCACGAGGCCGTCGCGAGCCTCGGCGTCAGCCGGCGGGGAGGTCGGTGAGGAGCCGGCCGAGCTTGCGGTACTCGGCCCGCGCCGCCGCCACGAGGCCGGCCGTCGTCACGGGCAGGCCGCTCGCCGCCGCGCCGTACGCCGCCGCGACCGCCGCGGAGCGGATGCCGCCGCCGGAGAGGTCGAACCGCTCGGCGAGCAGCCGTACGTCCACGTCGTCCCGCGGCACGCGGCCGAGGCAGCGGCGCCACAGGTCGGCGCGCGCTGCCGCGTCGGGCGGCGCGAAGTCGACGATCGCGTCGAGCCTGCGGAGGAACGCCTCGTCGACGTTGCCGCGGAGGTTGGTCGCGAGCACCGCGAGCCCGTCGAAGCTCTCCATCCGCTGGAGCAGGTACGCCACCTCGATGTTGGCGTGCCTGTCGTGCGCGTCGCCGACGGGGGAGCGCTTGCCGAACAGCGCGTCCGCCTCGTCGAAGAGCAGCACGCCGTTGACGCCCTCCGCCTCGTCGAAGACGCGTTCGAGGTTCTTCTCGGTCTCCCCGACGTACTTGTCGACGACGCGGGACAGGTCCACGACGTAGAGGTCGAGCCCGAGCCGGTGCGCCAGCGCCTCGGCGCTCGTCGTCTTGCCCGTCCCCGGCTCGCCCGTGAACAGCGCCGTCACGCCGTGCCCCCGCCCGCCGCCGGGGCGCATCCCCCACTCGCCGACGACGCGCAGGCGGTGCCGCGCGCGATCGACGACGTGCTCGAGCTGCGTGCGGGTCTCCTCGGCGAGCACGACGTCGTCCAGCGAGACGGCGGGCCGGACGCGGCGGGCGAGGCGCTCGAGCGCGGCGCCGTTCTGCGTCCGCGCGCCCGCGACGAGAGCGGCCCTGTCCGGTGTGCCGCCGCCGAGGCGCGCGGCGGCGACGGCGCGGCGCATCCCGTCGGGCGAGAGCACGACCTCGTCGCCGGGTACGTCCGCCAGGTCGGCGCCGGCCAGCGCCCGCCACAGCGCCGCGCGCTCGGCCGCGCCGGGAACCGGTGCCTGGACGACGTACGGCACCTGCGTGGACCAGTACGGGTCCCACGTCGCGCGGCCGTACAGCACGGTCACGCAGCCCAGCTCGGCGAACGCGCGCGGCGGCGCCTCCACCGGCCCCGCCAGCAGGCCGGCGCCGGTGAGCAGCGCCTCCCTCGCCGCGAGCGCCGCGCACTCCGCCGGGTCCGCGACGCGCGACAGGTCGACCGGCAGCACCGCCAGGCCCGCGGCGTCGATCGCGGCCGCCGCCCCCGCGCGGCCCGCGGAGCCCGGCGTCTCCTGGACGTACGCGAGGCGCGCCCCGCCCGCGAGCGCCTTGGCGAGGTCGGGCAGCACGTTGAGCGGCACCGGCGGCTCGCCGAGCGCGGCCGCGACGACCGGGTCGTACGTGCCGTCGCCCAGCAGGTGCGCGACGACCCTGTCGGCGGGGCGGACCGCGCGGGTGAGGAACGGCCGGTCCGCGTCGTCCACGTGCACGAGGCGGTGCGCCACGAGCGGCCCCGCCGGGCCCAGCCGCGCCCGCGCGGGGCCGTCGGCGGGGTCGGCGCCGCAGAGCGCGAGCGCGAGGCCCACCGAGGCGCGGCGGCGGCTCACGTCGTCGTTGAGGTAGGCGTAGAGCCGCTCGAACGCCGGCTCCACGTCCGGCGCCACCGCGACGACGAGCAGCGCGAGGTCGAGCGCCGAGAGGCCGAACGCGGCCGCGAGCGCGTCGAGCCCGCCCGTCCCGACGGGCACCGCGGGAGGCCACGGCGTACGCCGTGCCGCGAGCAGCGCGTCGACCTCGGCGTCGCCGACGTAGAGCCCGAGGAACCGGTCGTCGACGTCGTCGCCGGTGCCGCGCCGCGCCGCGACGAGTGCGGCGACGGGGTCGTAGAGCGCGCGGACCAGCGCGACGGCGTTCACCGGTGCCGCGGCGCGCTCCACCGGGGCCGCCACCCTCCGGTCTCCTCGGTCGTCTCGCCGTACGGCACCCGCAGCCTCAGCGGCTCGGTCACCGGCGGCGCGACCGCTACCGACACCTCGGGCCGCAGCGGCGCGGTGACGACGACGTCGAGCGCCGGCTTGAGCTCCCCGCCGAGCGCGGGCCAGATGTCGGTCGCGTGCTTGTCGGACTTCGGGGCGGCGCCGACCGTCACCTGGACCGGTTCGCCCGCGTCGGCGAGCCCGCCGGTCAGCAGCGTCCGGTCGAGCTCGTCGGCGCGCACCAGGCAGCCGAGCACCCCGGCCAGGATGCGGTGCTCGTCCTCCGCCTTCGCGGTCCACGCGCTGACGAGGTACGACAGCGTGAACCGCCGCGACAGCGGCCGCCGCGACACCACCGCGCCGTCGTCGTCGCGGACGGGGACGTCGCCGTAGCGGCGTTCGCCGGCGGCCTCGCGGATGTCGTAGAGGAAGAGGTTCAGGGCGGGGCGGTTGCGCCGCGACGCCCAGTCCTTGGTCGGGGCGTCGAAGCGCACCTCGACGTCGGTGCCCTCCAGCACGTCGCGGACGAACAGCGCGCGCAGCGCCTCGTCGACCTCGTGGATCATCAGATCAGGCCCTCGCGCACGGCGTACGCCACGGCGTGCGAGCGGTTGCGCAGCTGCAGCCGCGTGACGACCTGCTGGATGACGTTCTTGACGGTGCGCTCGGAGTACGACAGCCGCTGCGCGATCTCGGCGGTGGCGTACCCGTCGGCGACGAGGCGGAGGACCTGCAGCTCGCGGTCGGCGAGGCGGCCGTACGCCATCGGCACGCCCCGCAGCTCGTGCCGCTGCATCACGCCGACCTGCGCGAGCAGCAGCCCGAGCATGTCCGGCGGCAGCGTGCCGCCGCCGGCGTGCGCCGACCGTACGGCGTCCACCAGCGCCCCCCGGGTCAGGCCGGAGCGGCGCAGGATGCCGCACGCGCCCGCCTCGACACCGGCGAGCACCGCGCGCTCGTCGACCTTCGCGAGCAGCAGCAGCACCCGTGCGCAGCCGCGATGCGGGAGCGCGCGGACCGTACGCAGCGTCGGCTCGTCGACGTCGTCGGCCGCGACGACCGCGACGTCGGCGTCGACGGTGGCGTTCGTCGGCGGCGCGACGACCATGTCGTCGGCGCCCGTGAGCTGGGCGGCGAGGCCGGCCCTGAGGATCTCGTCGGGCGCGTACAGGTAGACGCACGTCATCTCGTCACCGCCAGGGTTCAGGGGGAACGCATCGTGCTCCCCGCCCCTTGACGTTCTCTTGACGCGGTCTTGACGGACCCCATGTGCTGCCCGAATGCCTGGCCGCGCGGCCATCGGCACGCCGTCGCGACGCGCCTAGCGTCGCCGCCATGAGCGTCGCGGCCACCCTCTCGGAGCACCTCGTCGAGCCGGTGCCCGGGAGCGAGACGACCGTGTCCGTCCGGGTTCTCAACGACGGCGACGTCGTCGACGAGCTCGACCTCGACGTCGTGGGCGAGCCGGCGGGCTGGGCGCGCGTGGTGCCGGGCAGGCTGCTCCTCATGCCCGGCGACTCCGGCGTCGCGAACGTCGTGTTCGCGCCGCCCCGCGGGCCCGCCGTCCCCGCCGGAGTACGCCGCTTCGGCGTCCGCGTCCGGTCCCGCGAGGACACCACGTCGGCGACGGTGGAGGAGGGCACGGCGATCGTGGCGCCCTTCGCCGACGTCGCGCTCGGCGTCCGTCCAGGGCTGCGCCGCCGCCGCGGCCCGGCGGCGTACGACCTCGACGTCGTCAACGCAGGCAACGCGCCCGCGGACGTACGACTCGCCGCGGCGGACGACGAGGACGTGCTGCGGTACGCGTTCTCGGCCGCGGCGATCACGGTGGCGCCAGGGGAGAGGGCCGGGGTGCGGCTGCGCGTGCGCCCCCGCCGGCGCCTCCTCCTCGGCCTCCCGCGCGCGCGCGTCGTCACGGTGACCGCGTCGTACGACGGGGAGGTGCCGGCGACGGCGAGCGTCGTGTATCTCCAGCGGCCGTACGTCGCGGCCTGGGCGGTGCGGCTCGCGCTGCTCGCCGTCGTCCTCCTGACCCTGCTCGCGGCGCTGCTCGTCACGCTCGCCGGCGGCCTCGACGCCGTGTTCCCCCGCGCGCGGACCTCGGCGCGCCAGTCCACTGCCGCCGAGCTGGCGGCCGCCAAGGACGCCGCGGCGGTGCAGCGGGCAGCGGCGCGGGCGCAGCGCGAGGCCGCCGACGCGGCGGCGGCGCAGCTCGACCTGGCGAAGAAGCAGGCCTCGCCCGCGCCGGGGCCCCTGACGACGCCGTACGGCACCTCGCTCACGATCCCCGCGCCGCGCGCGGACGGCGAGACCGGCAGCGCGTCCCTCCCGCGAGGTGACACCGGGTGGCCGGAGGGCTCCGGGCTGGCGCTCACCGACCTCGTGCTCATGAACCGCGACGGCGACTCGGTCGACGTGCGCGTGCTGCGTTCCGGGGTGCTGCTGTTCTCCCTGCACGCGGACACGCCGGACGCGCGCCCGCTGGCGCTCGGCTCGCCGCTGGTCCTCGCGGCCACCGACGAGCTCACCGTCGAGGTGACCTGCGTGGCGACCGCGGTGACCCGTACGCCGCAGGAGTGCGTCCCCGTCGTCTACGCCGGCGGCTTCCTCACCGGACCCGCCTGATGGCGGCCCCCGTCGTCGTCGCCGGCGCGCAGCTCGCCTGCACGATGGGCGCCGCCCCGAGCGCGCTCGTCGTGCTCCCTGCCGCGCGCGTGCTCGGCTGCTCGCGCCCCGCCGCGGCGGTCACCGACTCCGTGCCGCTGCTCAACGTCATGCCGTTCGGGATGTGCCGGTCGCCGGCGAACCCCATGGTGGCGGCGGCGACGGCCGCCGCGCTCGGCGTGCTGACGCCGATGCCGTGCGTACCGGTCATCCCCGCCCCGTGGACGCCCGGCTCGCCGACGGTGCTCGTCGGCGGCAAGCCGGTGGTCACGGCGACGTCGCAGTGCCTGTGCGCCTGGGCCGGCCAGATCACCGTGGTGTCGCCCGGCCAGACGTCGGTGCTGGCCTGAGGGCTACCACTTCCAGAACTGGAACCACCACGCGTCGCGGTCGACGACACGCGCCTCGGTCCCCGGCCTCGCCCTGCGGTCGTTGGCCTCGCGCAGCATGCGCGCCGCGAACCGGTACGTCCTCGTCGCCGCGTGCCCGTTCGCCGCGAGCCAGTACATGAGGTCGCCCAGCACGGTCTCGTTGTGCTGGTGCGCGCTGGCCTCCGCGTAGTCGAGCCTGCGGGTGACGTGCGCGAGCTGGGGCGCCGTGAACTGGTCTTCCTCGCCCTCGAACAGCGTGCGCAGGTCGGCCCAGTTGCGTTCGATGACCGCCTTCTGCCGGCGGTAGGAGGCCGCCTGCGCGGACTCGCCCCCCGACCCGAGAGCGGGCATCGGGAGGTGCATGTTCGCGGCCCAGAGCTCGGGGTAGTCCATCTCCTCGGCCGCCCGGTGGGTCCGGTACGTCGCGGGCATGGCGACGTGGCCCAGCTCGTGCAGGATCGACGCGACGAAGAAGTGGGGATCGGCAGGGGCGGCGTCGGGGTAGCCCACCCGGTAGAGCCCGGGCTGCTGGGGCAGCGGCGGAGCGGCCATCGGGTCGGCCAGGGCCGCGTCGACGTGGAAGTCGCTGACGGGGAGCTGTTGTTCGGCATCCCGGTACAGCGCGGCCAGCGCGGCGTCGGCGCCGATGATCCGCGCGATCAGCCCCGGATCGTAGTGAGGGGCGACGCCCTGCCACATCGCCGCCATACTGCCGTACACGACACGCTGAACGGTCGCCGGCGGGCGCTGCGTCGCCTCGGCGAGCAGGCGGCTCACCGCCGCGTTCCCCGCGGCGCGGTGCAGCCAGGCGAGCGGCGCGCCGGGTCCCCCCGCCTGTTCCTCCCCGCCCCGCGGCCCGTGGGGTCGTTCCCTGTGTGCATACGGCATGGCGCATCGTCCGGCAGTGCCCGCGCGGCGGCCATGTCCTTCGGGGCACGGGACAGGGCACGGTCACTCCCGTGACGGGACGTCCGGCGCGGCAGGACTCCGGGGTCCGCCACCGAATGGAGGGGAACGCCCCTCAGCCCCGGAGGAACCCCCGTGAAGGTCCGCGTCACCGTCCTGTCCGTGCTCGCCGCTGTCGCGTCGGTCCTGCCGTCCGCGCAGGCGGGCCCCACCGCCGGTGGCTGGACGTCCGACAACGTCGACCACGTGAAGTTCATCCCGTTCGAGGTCGGTACGGCGACCGGCGCGCGCGTGGTGGGCAAGTACCTCTTCGTCACGAGCTGGAAGAACTTCTCGATCTACGACATCAAGGACCCGCTGAACCCCGCGCTGCTGTCCACGACGCCGCTGGGCTTCATGTTCGAGAACGAGGACGTGGCCGTGTCCCCGGACGCGCGCTACATGCTGTTCTCGGAGTCGCTCCCCAACGACACCCTGCACGTCTGGGACCTCCAGTCGAAGACGCAGCCGGTGGAGATCGCCTCCCTCGACGGCGCCGGCGACCACACGACGACCTGCCTCTTCGGCTGCAAGTACGGCTGGGGCTCGAGCGGCTCGGTCAGCGACCTGCGCCGCAAGGACGCGCCGAAGCTCCTCGACGACAAGTGGAACGAGGGCCTGCCCGGCAAGAGCCACCACGACGAGACCGAGGTCCGTCCCGGCTACGTCCTCACGTCGTCGCAGCCGATCATGTTCCTCGACGCGACCAAGTCGGTCACCAAGCCGAAGCTGCTCGCCACAGGCACCAACGCCGACAAGCGCTTCATCCACTCGGTGCGCTGGCCCCGCGGCGGCCACGACCGCTTCATGCTGGCCGGCGGCGAGACCAACTTCACGGCGCGCTGCGGCGAGAACAACGGCCGCTTCTCCGTCTGGGACACCACGAACTTCAAGAAGACCAAGAAGTTCAAGATGACCGACGACCACCAGTACGTGAACGGCATCTACGCCGACGGCAGCCCGCCGCTCAACGGCATGGGCTGCTCCTCGCACTGGTTCCAGGAGAACCCCACGTTCAAGAACGGTGGCGTCGTCGCGGTCGGCTCGTACGAGCACGGCTCGCAGTTCTTCATGGTGTCGCCGAAGGGCAAGCTCAAGGTCGTCGGCTTCTACCTGCCGTTCGGCGGCGCGACGTCGGCGGCGTTCTGGATCAACAAGGAGCTCGTCTACACGATCGACTACTCGCGCGGCATCGACATCCTGCGCTACCGCGGCCCGCTGAAGTAGGTCGATGAAGCTCCGGGCCGCGGCGCTCGCCGCCGCCCTGCTGCTCGGGGCGGTGGCGCTGCCCGCGCGCGGGCACAGCGGCGCCGACCGCCGGCCAGGCGCGACCCAGTTCGACCTCGAGGTCCAGATCAGCAAGCCGAACCAGCCGGCGTACGACTCCCGGGTCGTCGCCGACAGGCACGGCAACCTGTACGCCGTCGCGCGCAAGGTCACGCCCGCGTCGCCCGACGACCGGCTGACGACCGCCGGCCGTACGTCCTCCTGGCGGTGGACCTCTGCCGACGGCGGCGCGACGTGGCAGGCGCTCTCCGGCCCCGCCGAGGCCGACGCGCGGCTGGCCGGCGGCGTCACGGACGTCGCGGCCGACGACGCGGGCAACGTCTACGTCCTCGACGGGCAGCTCGTCCTCCGCTACGCGTCGAGCGGGCTCGGCACCGTCGCGTTCGAGGGCGCGGGTGTCGTGCCGGCGACCGCGCCGACGGCGCTCGTCGCGCGCGGCGACGGCGTCGTGCTGGTCCTCGCGAAGAACGCCGTCCACGCGTCGTACGACGGCGGGCAGACGTTCGGCGCCACGGGCTACGCGCTCGCCGGCGCGGCCGACTGCCGGATCGCGGCCGGGCCGAAGAAGGCCGTCTATGCCAGCTGCCTCGACGGCGCGGGCAAGGTGCTGCTCTTCGGGTCGCGCGACGACGCGCGGACGTTCGCGAAGAAGGCCATCGCGTCGTACGACCCGTCCATGCCGCTGGTCGACGTGCCGCCGGTCGCGGTGACGAAGGACGGCACGGTCTACGTCCTGCGCGGCGAGACGACGGACCTCACGCACCTCTACCTCCTGCGCAGCGCCGACGGCGGCCGGACGTGGACGCAGCGCCGCGCCACCGACGAGCACCGTCGTCTCACACATCTCTCGCTGACGGCGTCGCCCGACGGGCGGCTCGGCGCGGCGATGTACCTGCAGGACGAGGAGGGGGAGCGCTGGTTCATCGGCGGCGGCATCTTCTCCCCGGACGCCAACCTCCTCGTCGTCAGCTTCGCCGACCACTCGCCCGCCGCGGAGCGAGGCGCGCCGCCGCCGGAGGGCGCGCCGGGCGCGACGTTCCTCCCCGACTCGCGGCTCGCGCTGACCTGGACGGTCGTCACGCAGCAGATGCCGACCGGGCCGGAGCCGCTGCTGCAGGACGTGTGGTTCGTCCGCTCGCAGGTGCCGGGCACCGTCGACAACACGCCGAAGCTCTCGCGGACGCCGCGCTACGACATCCCGCCGTGCACCGTCGAGGGGCAGGTCAGCGCGGTCAAGGACTGGCAGCAGATCGGCGGCCCCGCGTTCCGCGCGCGCCCGGGCGGCGCCGGGCAGGACCTCGTGTCGTACGCCGTCGACCCGTACGAGCCGCGCATCCTCTACGCCACCAACGGCACGACGCTGATGCGCTCCGCCGACGGCGGCTGCCGCTGGCACGAGGTCTGGTCGCTGGAGGCGGCGCCGTCCGACGGCATGCCGGCCGGCACCACCGCGCGGGTCGTCGCGGTGGCCGTGCCTGAGGACCGGCGCGAGCACCGTACGGTCTTCGCCGTCCTCGACGACGCCGGCCGCCCGCGCGTCGTCAAGAGCGAGAGCGGCGACGCCGGGACGTTCGCGCTCGCCGACTCGGGGCTGCCGCCGACGGGCACGCCGGGGCTGTTCCGCGTGGCCGGCGCCAACCCGGACTTCCTCTACCTGACGGTCGGCACCCTGCTGTACGCCAGCGAGGACGGCGGCGCGTCGTGGGCGCTGCGGACCTCCCCGGCGGAGGTCGCGACCGGTGCCCCCGCCATCACCGCCCTGGCGCTGGACCCCAAGGGCCCCAACAACCTCTACGCCGTACGCGCCGGCGCCCTCGTGCACAGCAGGGACGGCGGCCGTACGTGGACCGCTCCCGCGCCGCCCGCCGCGATGCAGGCCGGCGCGGGCGAGATCACCGCGGTGGACGTGTTCCACGCCGACACCGAGGCGCCGCGCGTCACTGCGTGGAGCGCACCCGGCGGCAGCAAGCCGGCCACCGTGCTGCGCTCGCCCGACGATGGCGTGACGTGGACGGCCGAGAAGGGCGCGGGCCTCCAGGGCAGCGTCGAGGCGGCCGCGCACGGCAGCACCGCGGACATCCTCGTGGTCTCCACACGCCCCGCCAACGGCGGCGACGCCGAGGTGTACCGCCGTGACCGGCGCACGAAGGCGTACGTCGCGCTCTCGCCCGTCGACTCCACGCAGCCGTTCCGCGTCTCCGCCGACCGGCGCGGCCACCCGACGTTCTACGGCATGGGGCTGCGGGCGCTGTTCCGCTACGCCGGTGACGACATCGAGCCGCCGCCCGCGAAGGACGCGATCGACGACACGGTGTTCGACGACATCGACCCGCCCGCGCACGCCCCGGTCGTGACGCCGCGGCGCAGGGATGTCACGCTGACAGTCGGCACCCAGGCGACGGTGCCGTTCACCGTCGAGCTGCCCCCGGTCAAGCCGCGGGTCGACGTCATGGTCCTCATGGACACGAGCAAGAGCATGCAGGGGGCGCTGCCGGGGATCCGGCGCGACCTGCTCGCCGCGTTCCGCAGGCTCGGCAAGATCGTGGACCTGCGGGTCGGCATCGCGCAGGCGAAGACCAACTCGCGCGCGCCGATCTACCGCAGGGAGCGCGACGTGGGCCCGCTCGACGCGGGCTTTGTGGCGGCGTTCGGCAGGCTGAAGCCGGTCGAGGCGGACGGCGGGCTGGAGACGCAGCTCATCGGGCTCGACCAGATCGTGACCGGCGAGGGCATGGCCGGCTGCGAGTCGCCGACGGTCGCGGGCCGGAACGAGGGCTGCCTCGTGCCGCCGGTCGGGACGTTCTGCGAGGTGCAGCCGGACTCGCCCGGGTGCGCCGTACGTCCGGGCCAGCAGGCGAGCTTCCGCGACGGCGCGGTGCGCGTCGTCCTGCACTCGACGGACGTGACGTTCCGCAATCCCGAGGGCACGCCGCGGGGCGCGAACGGCCGCCCGGACGTCGCCGGCGTCGCGGCGAAGTACGCCGCCGCGAAGGTTCTGCAGGTGGGCGTCGCCGCCGACCCTGAGGGCGCCATCGACCTCGGGAACATGGCGAGGCGGACCGGTGCCGTCGCCCCGGCGGGCGGCCTCGACTGCACCGGCGACGGCGTCGCCGACGTCGCCCCTGGGCGCGCCGCCGTCTGCCGCACCGCGTCCCACATCGACGGCGTGATCGCAGCCCTCGTGCGCGCGCGGACGCCGTCGACTCATGTGCACGCCGCGCTCTCCGGCGACAAGCCCGCGGTGCTCGACGCGGTGACGCCCGAGGAGTTCCACCACGTCGACCACACCGTCGCGCAGCGCCTCCCCGTCCGCGTCACCGTCTCCTGCGCGGGGGTCGCGCCAGGCCGCTACGCCGTCAACCTCGACGTCCGCGCGCACGACGAGCCCGCGACGTCGTTCGGCGTGGACGTGGTGTGCGACCTGCCGGGTGCCACGGCGGAACGACGGCCGCGCCCCGGCGTCGTCGTACCGCCGCTGCTGCCGCCGATCCCGCCGCCGGCCGTCCCCGCGAACCCGCCGCCCAACGTCAACGTCAACCCGAACGTCCAGACCCAGGCGCAGACCCAGGTGCAGGCGCAGGCGGGTGCGGCGCAGCAGGAGCGCGACCAGGCCGAGCTGGCGCTCGCCGAGAACGACATGACCGACGGCGACTCCGTGCCCGCGCCCGTCGTCATGCTGGCGGGGATGCTGGGCGTGTCGGCGGCGGCGGCGTACTCGAGCCAGCGCCGTACGCAGACCGCGCCCGCCCAGGTCCGTTCGCGCCGCTGACCCGTGGTTCCTTGAAGATCACCACGCGTGAGACCGGCGACTGAACGGCAGAGAACGAGGGTGAGGCCGCGACTCGCCGGTCTCGCACGTTCCCTAGCCGGAACGCTCCCAGCGGCAGACGTCCTCGACGCGTGCCGTCTCCACGTCGTACACGAGCCCCGCGATCCGCTGCACCGGCGCGAGGAACGACGTGCCCGCCAGCGTGTCGACGTCGGTGCGCAGGTCCACGGCGTGGTCGTGGATGGCGAGGAAGCCGAGGTCCGCGCCGGTGCGTTCGCGCAGGTCGTCGTCGGTGACGCCGAGGAGGCCGCACTTCGTGTGCTGCATGACGACGACGGTGTCGACGCCGAGGACGTGCGACGACAGCGCGAGGCTGCGCAGGACGTCCTCGGTGACGCGGCCGCCGGCGTTGCGGATGACGTGCGCCTCGCCGAGGCTCAGCCCGAGCGCCGCGAACACGTCGATGCGCGCGTCCATGCACGTCACGACGGCGATGCGCCGGCTGGGTCTCGGGTCCGGTACGACGGAGGGGCGGGAGGCGGCGTACGAGGCGTTGGCGGCGAGCAGCCGGGCGATCTCTGTCATCGCCGCCGAGACTACGCTGAACGGCATGCTGCCGACCGTCGTCGCCGCGCTCGTCATGGTCGCCATCGCCCTCGTGCTGGATCTCACGGAGACCGGCGTTTCGTGGCCGTGGCTGGTCCGCGTGGGGCCCATGGTCGCGGTGTTCGCCGTCGCGCGGTACGTCGCGACGCGCGCGCTGTCGCGGCGCTGACCTGTCAGGGGTCCGCGAGCACGACGTCGGCGCCGTGCGCGAGCGCCGCGAGGAACGCGAGCCCGCCGCGCCCCGAGAGCGGGTCCGCCACGAGCACGGTGCCGTCCACGAGCAGCGCCCGCGCCTCGCGGACGAGCTCGGCGTTGCCGGCCCGCTCGGTCTCGGCGCTGGGCAGCGGCTCCTCGGCGTACGGCAGCTCCTGGGTCAGCGTGAGCGCCAGATCGCGAACGAGCACGTGCACACGCGCCGGGTGCTCCGCGGGCGTCGACGGGTTCCAGACGAGCCACCGCGCGCCGGAGCGCTCCAGCGCGGCACGCACCTCCGCGTCGGACCACCGCGTGTCCAACGGCACGAGGCTCGCGTCGAGCCACGCCGTCGCGAACCACACCTCGATCCACTCGACGCGGTTGGGCATGTGCAGAGCCACCCGGTCGCCCGCCTCGACGCCCCACTCGCGGAGGCCGGCGGCGCGGCGTTCGACGCGGCGGAGCAGGCCGGCGTAGGTCACCCGCTCGTCCTGGAAGGTGATCACCGGGTGCGTCGGCGCCTGCCGCAGCAGGTCGGTGAGGAGCACGGGCGGCCCTTCGACGGACTTACTTGCGCGCAAGGAGCGTACCGCCGAGGCGGCGCCACAGCAGGACGCCCACCACGAGCCCGACACCGTGCACCACGTCCACCGTCCAGTACGGCGCGCCGAGGTGCTGCGTGCCGTTGACGACGACGGCGAGGATCGCGACCGCGACGACGAGGCCGCCGACGGTGAACCTGCCGGGCCGGACGGTCGCCGCCCCGAGGAACGCTGCGGCGTACGCCGGCAGCAGGTACGGCGCCCCCGCCCCCGGCGGGCCGGACCCGAGCCTGGCGGCGAGCACGATGCCGGCGGTCGCGGCGGCGACGGCGGACGCGACGTACGCGAACGGCACGGCGCGCTCGCGCGGCACCCGCGCGAGGACGTACCAGAGGAGCACGGCCAGGGCCGCGAAGACGATCGCCGTCACCGGCACCCGGAGGACCGCGCTGTCACCCCACGCCCTGAACGACCTGGGGACGTCGCGGCTGACGGTCTCGCCGTCGCCGAGCACGTGCGCGACACCGCCCAGAACGGCGCCGGTGCCGAGCGTGACGAGCGCGGCGACGAGCGGCTGGAGCCTCGCCCTGACGACGAGGAGGTCGTTGCCGAGGCCCGCGAGCACGGCGGTGAGCAGCACGACGAGGACCGCCACGGGGACCGGCATGCGGCCGTGCGTGGCCTGGAACAGCCACGTCACCTGCACGACGGCGAGCGTCGTCATGCCGCCCACAGACAGGTCGGCCGTGCCCGCGGCGAGGGGTACGAGGACGCCGAGCGCGACGATGCCGGTGACGGCTTCGTTGCCGAGGACGGCGAGCAGGTTGTCGGCCGTCGGGAACGCGCTCGGCCGCAGCGCGCCGAACACCGCCACGAGCGCGATGAGGACGCCGACGCCGCCGTACCGCTCGGCGAAGGACGGCTCCTCACCCGTGCCCATGGCGGCACTCTCGCAGGATCGACGAGCGGGTGAACGGCGTTCGGCGAACGTCAGCGCGCGGCGGCCCGCTTGCGCGCGGGGGCCTTGCGGTACCCGGTCCCGAGCAGGTCGACGGCGACGCCGGCCAGCTCGGCGGGGCTGAGCCCCTGGTCGTTGCGGTACCAGCGGAAGATCCAGCTCGCCGCGCCAATGGCGAGCGAGACGGTCACCGACGGCGACGCGTCGTCGCGCAGCTCGCCGAGGCGTACGCCCTCGTCGTACGCCGCCAGGAGACGGGCCTCGTACGCCAGCCGCCGCGCCCCCACCTTCTCGTCGGTCTCCGCGGGGAGCGCGCTGCACTCCTGCGTGAAGATCGCGGACAGCTCGGGCGACTCGGCGACCGTACGGATGTGCGCCTCGAGCATCGCGTCGAAGCGCCCGCGGCCGCGGTCGACGTGCTCGGCCTCGGCGGCGTCGAGGGCGGCCTCGAGGCGTTCGAAGAACCGCTCGTAGAGATCGGCCAGGATCGCCGTCTTCGTCGGGTAGTAGTAGTACAGCGCCTGCCTGGTCACGCCGAGGCGGTTGGCCACGTCGTCGAGGCGCGCGCCCCGGAAACCCTTCCGGCCGAACTCCTGGGCCGCAAGGCGCAGGATCTCGGTGCGCGTGATGGACTCGGACATGGCTCCCCTCGGGCATGTGTCGAACGTCGATCAACGGTGACGTTAGCGTCCGGAAGCCTCCGGACGCGGGCGGTTGCGCGTTCCCGCCTCCTCACAGCGACCTCACAGGTTGCGGTCAGCGCGTGGTCAGGACCCCGGGCGACGATGGCTCCACCGACCCCACCGACCAGGAGGCTGCCTTGTCCCGCCGTCTTGTACTCCTCCTCTGCGTCCCGCTCGCGATCGCCGCGCTCGTCGTCGGCGGCGCGTGGGTCTACGCCAACGTCGTCGAGGGCGACCCCGCCGCCGAGCTGACGCTCTCCGACACGACGGGCGCGCCCGCGCCGTCCGCCACTGCCGCCGGACCCGGTGACTGGACCGTCACCGGCGAGTCGCAGGTCGGCTACCGCGTCGACGAGGTGCTCTTCGGCCAGAACGTCACCGCCGTCGGCCGCACGAACGAGGTCACCGGCGGGATCACCCTCGACGACGCCACGGTGACGAAGGCGGCGTTCACCGTCGACATGGCGTCGGTCACGAGCGACCGCGACCGCCGCGACGGCCAGTACCGCTCGCGGATCATGGCGGTGTCGGAGTTCCCGACGTCGGAGTTCGCGCTGACCGAGCCGATCGAGCTCGGGTCGCTGCCCGCCGACGGCGCGACCGTCACGGCGAAGGCCACAGGCGACCTGACGCTGCGCGGGGTGACCAAGCCGGTGACGTTCGACGTCAAGGCGCGGAGGTCGGGGGCACGCATGGAGGTCAACGGCTCGATCCCGCTCACCTTCGCCGACTGGGGCATCCCGAGCCCGAGCTTCGGGCCCGCGGAGGTCGAGGACACCGGCGCGCTGGAGTTCCTGCTGGTGCTGGCACCATGACCGCGATGAGCACCGAGGCGAGACTGCTCGTCGTCGACGACGAGCCGAACATCCGCGAGCTGCTCTCGGCGAGCCTGCGGTACGCCGGGTTCGACGTCGCGACGGCCGCCGACGGCAACGCGGCGCTCACCGCGGCCCGTGCGCAGCGCCCCGACCTGCTCGTGCTCGACGTGATGATGCCCGGCCTCGACGGCTTCGAGGTCGTACGGCGCCTGCGCGGCGAGGGCGTGCAGTGCCCGGTGCTGTTCCTCACCGCGCGCGACTCCACCGAGGACAAGGTCACCGGCCTCACGCTCGGCGGGGACGACTACGTCACGAAGCCGTTCAGCCTCGAGGAGGTCGTCGCGCGCATCCGCGCGATCCTGCGCCGCAACGGCGCGACGGTCGCCGACACGGCCCGGCTGACGTTCGCCGACATCGAGCTCGACGACGACACGCACGAGGTCTGGAAGGCCGGCGAGCTGGTCGCGCTGTCGCCGACGGAGTTCAAGCTGCTGCGCTACTTCCTGCAGAACGCCGGCCGCGTCCTCTCCAAGGCGCAGATCCTCGACCACGTCTGGAACTACGACTTCGGCGGCGAGGCCAACGTCGTCGAGTCGTACGTCTCCTACCTGCGCCGCAAGGTCGACACCACCGAGCCGCGGCTGCTGCACACGCTGCGCGGCGTCGGCTACACCCTGCGGCTGCCACGGCCATGACCGTCTGGTCGCGCACCCCGCTGCGCATCAAGCTCGTCGCCACGCTGCTCGCGGCGGTGGCGGGGGCGCTGGCGCTGTCGGGGTTCGCGGCGGCGACGTCGCTGCGGTCGTACCTCTACGACCGCGTCGACGACCAGCTGGTCCGGACGGCCCGCGACCAGGCTCGGCGGAGGGTCCCTGGAGTCTTTGACCCGCGCGACCGCAACCCCGGGCTGCCGCAGCAGTACTACCTCCGTGTCGTCGGCCCCTCGGGTGCCGTGAACGCGGAGACGCCGCTGCCCGACGGGCAGGAGCCGCCTGACCTGCCGGTGGACGTGCCGCGCGGCAGGGTGTTCGGCGCGGGGGAGTGGCGGGCCGTCGCGCTCGACCGGCCCGACGGCGCCACGGTCCTGCTGGCGCGCGGCGTGTCGGACGAGGCAGGCACCGTACGCCGCCTCGTCGTCCTCGAGCTGGTCATCGGCGCGACCGTGCTCGCGCTGCTCGGCGCGCTGGGCTACGTGCTCGTCCGCCAGAGCCTCCGGCCGCTGGCCGAGGTCGAGGAGACGGCCGCCGCGATCGCCGCCGGCGACCTCTCGCGCCGCGTCCCCGAGGGCGACCCACGTACCGAGGTCGGCAGGCTCGCCACCGCGCTGAACGCCATGCTGCATCAGATCGAGGGCGCGTTCCGGGTACGGGCGGCGTCGGAACAGCGGATGCGACGCTTCCTCACAGACGCGAGCCACGAGCTGCGGACGCCGCTGACGTCGATCCGCGGGTTCGCGGAGCTGTACCGGCAGGGGGCGGCCGGGCCGGAGGACGTACCGAGGCTCATGCGCAGGATCGAGGACGAGGGCGCGCGGATGGGCCTGCTCGTCGACGACCTGCTGCTGCTCGCGCGGCTCGACGAGGAGCGCCCGCTGGCCCGCGACGTCGTGGACCTCGTCCGCGTCGCCGCCGACGCCGTGCACGACGCGCGTGTGCTCGACCCCGACCGCGCGGTCACGCTCGACGCGGCCGAGGGGACGTACGAGGTCGTCGGCGACGAGCCCAGGCTGCGCCAGGTCCTCGGCAACCTCCTCGCCAACGCCCTGAAGCACACGCCCGCGGGCACGCCCGTCGAGGTCCGGCTGCGCTCCGACGGCGGGCACGCCGCGCTCGACGTCGCCGACCACGGGCCGGGTCTCGCGCCCGAGGAGCAGGAACGCGTGTTCGAACGCTTCTACCGCGCCGACGAGTCACGGACGCGGGCCGAGGGCGGCACCGGGCTCGGCCTCGCGATCGTCGCGGCGCTCGCGAAGGCGCACGGCGGCACGGTGTCCGCCGGTACGACGCCGGGCGGCGGGGCGACGTTCACGGTGCGGCTCCCGCTGAGCCGGTAGTGACTCCGGCGCCCGGTTTGCCTTACTTTGTGCACCCCTTACCCCTCACGCTCCAGGGAGCACCCGCATGCGCACGTCCGTACTCGGCGCCCTCGGCCTCGTCACCGTCCTCGCCCTCCCCGCCTCGGCCGCCCAGGGCACCGGCCCGTTCAGCGGCGACGTCGCGCAGGGCGAGACCGACACCCACGTCTACGACAACCACCCCGGCACCAACCCCTGCCTCCAGATCACCGCGACGTACGTCGTCACGCTCACGTACCTCCCTGGTAGCGACACCCTCACGCTCGGCGTGCCGGGCAAGACCGCGACCGGGCAGAACGGCAGCGCCTCGGCCACGGTCACGCGGGGCATCTGCACCGAGTTCCCGATCACGGTCACCGGCACGTCGGTGGCGAGCGGCACGACGTACGTCGTCTCCGTGACCCGCCAGGTCATCCCGCCGATCGTCGCTTCCTAGTCCCGCAGGCAGGAGGCGGGTCCCCGGCGCCGAAGGGTGTCGGGGACCGGCCCCGCCGTTGCCCTACAGGAGAGTGCCCATGCGCCGCCTCGTACTCGCGTCCGTGATCGCGCTGCCGTTCCTGGCCGTGCCCGCTTCCGGCGCCGCGCCGTACACCGGCGACCCGCTCGCGAAGGGAGTCGGGAAGGACATCGTTCCCGTCGCCCACATCGCCTACAAGAGCGGCACCGACATCGAGTTCGCCACGGTGAAGGGCCACGACTACGCCGTCGCGCCGTCGCAGGGCAACGCCGGCGGCCTGCGGCTCATCAACATCGACAAGCCCGAGCGGCCCAAGGTCACCGGCTTCCTGTCGTGCCCCGTCAGCCAGAACGACGTCCAGGTCCGCGGCAGCCTCGTCCTCCTGGGCGTCGACGGCGGCACCAGCGCCGCCGACAGCGACGCGCCGTGCTTCCGGCAGATCAAGCAGGAGGCCAAGACCGGCCTGCTCGTCATCTCGATCGCCAACCCGGCCAAGCCGGTGTCCATCGGCTTCGTGCCGATCTCGTACGGCGTCCACAACGCCACCTGGCACCCCGGCGGCCGGTACGTCTACATCAGCGACAGCGAGCTGACCCCCGACACGGGCATCCCGCCGGGCGGCCGCATCCAGATCGTCGACATCGGCAACCCGCGCAAGCCGAAGCACGTCTCGACCTTCAAGCTCATCGGTGACCGGATGTCGACGCACGACATCACGTTCAACAAGAAGGGCAACCGCGCGTACATCGCGGCGCTTCAGGAGACGTACATCCTCGACACCACCTCCCCGGCGGAGCCGAAGGAGATCGCGCGCATCGAGGACCCGTCGATCAACATCAGCCACGGCGCCGACCCGACGCCCGACGGCAAGTACCTCCTCGTCTCCGACGAGCAGGCCGGTGCCATCGCGAACGGCGTCTGCAACGTCGGCGGCGTGCACGTCTTCGACCTCACCGTCGAGGCCGTGCCGGTCAAGGTCGGCTTCTGGACGATGAACCCCGCCAACTCGATCACCGCGACGACCAACAGCAACACGCTGACCTGCACGGCGCACGTCCTCGACTACGCCGCCAACGGCAAGACGTGGACCAACGCCAACTACGCCGCCGGCATCCGCGTGAACTCCGCGACCGAGGTCATCGGCCGGCCGACCGAGCTCGCGTACTTCACGCCGGACGACGCCAACACGTGGAGCGCGAAGACGTACAAGGACCCGCGCTACATCTTCGCCAACGACCTCAGCCGCGGCTTCGACGTCTACAAGTGGGTGCCGGGCAAGGGCGTGACCAACACGCGCACGCCGGGCGCGCCGCTGACGTTCCGCTCGCCGTCGCCGTACAAGGTCGGCGGGTACTGCTTCAACGTCGGCAAGATCTAGCACCTCACGTTCGTCCCGAGAGCCCCGGCCCCGTACGACGGCCGGGGCTCTCGGCTTGTCAAGACGCGCGCGTTCTGCCGATGCAGCGGGAGTGACTCAGGTCCCTGTGGCGGCCCGGCGACCTGCCGCTGCCCGCGCTCACCCGAACGGGTGAAGTTCCGCACGACGACGATCCGGCCGGACATGGACAGGGTGAGCGCCGCTACGGCGCCCCGGTCGCGACGGAGGGTGTGCGGACGCATGACTGACGACCTCACGCCGACGCCGACCGGCTGGTCCGACGGCGGGAGCACCTCATGAGCGAGATCACGACGGAGCGGCACAGCGAGGCCGTACGGCCGGTCGTGCCGCGGGTACCGCGGGGCGCGCTGGCCGCGCTGGCGTCGCCGCGCGCCGCGCGACGGTGAGGCGGTGGCCTCCTCCGGCCGTCGCAACGCGCTCGCGCCCGGCGGCCTGCTGCACTGCAGTCGACTCAGCGACGCCGCCCCCGATGCGGCGCGGAAGCGCCTCACGGCCGACGGCTACGCCGTCACGTGGGCCGGCGGCTCCGCGCCCCCGCGCGGCAGCCGGGTCACGCTGGCGTACGTCTCCGACACCGCGCCGAGGACGGTCGAGCTGACCGCGGTCACCCCCGTCGACGCGAGGTACGCCGCGCAGTCCTGGCTCGGCTTCACGCCGTCCGCGAGAGCGGCCGGCGATCGCGGCTACGCGGCCTGCTGACGGGCTCAGCCGACCGACGCGGCGAGCGGTGAGTCTGGACAGCCATTCTCACCGGTTGAGCACGATCGATAGTCCATACCCACCGGTAACCTCGACGCCAAGCCGTGTCGATGGGAAGGGCTCCGGGTTGCGGCCTGTGCGGGGAGAAGACGCAGAACGCACCGCGAAGGCGCGGGCGAGGCCCTACGGCGCCTTGGGGTCGATGACGGTGAGGTCCTCGACGCCCGTCACCGTCGTCGCGGCGCCGCCGTAACGGCGCTGCTGCCGTCCCTCCAGCCATCGCGCGGTACGCGACAGGCCGATGTTGATGACGATGAACGTCACCGCCACCAGCAGTGCGATCTGCAGCAGCGACTCGGGGAACTGCCCGCTCGCGAAGCGCCCGCGCCGGACCATCTCCTCGTAGCCGATGGCGAAGCCGAGGGAGGTGTCCTTGAAGAGGGTGACGAGCTGGCTGATGATCGACGGCAGCATCCGGCGGACCGCCTGCGGCACGACGACGAGGCTCATGGTCTGCCGGTACGTCAGCCCGACGGCGTACGCCGCCTCCGACTGCCCCTTGTCGAGCGACAGGATGCCGGCGCGGAAGATCTCGGCCAGCACCGCGCCCTGGTAAAGCGTCAGGCCGACGACCACGTACGCCAGCAGCGACAGCTCGTAGCCGTACTTCGGCAGCAGGAGAGCGGCGCCGAGGATGAAGAGCAGCTGCGGCATGCCGCGGAACGTCTCCACGACGAAGCCGGCGAGCCACCGCAGGGGCGCGGCGCGGGAGAGCCTGCCCAGCGCGAGCACGGTCGCCAGCACCAGCGCGAGCGCCATCGCCACGAGCGCGGCCTTGACGTTGTTGAGCAGCCCCTGGCCGAGGAACTTCAGCAGGTCCGGGTTGCCGAGGTTGGCCCAGCGCCGGCCCTCGAGCTGGCCCTTGTCGGCGAGCTTCTGGAGCACGACGACGGCGAGCAGCGCGAGGAGGGCGTACGCGACCCACGACGCCATGCGGACGCGGCGTCGGCCGCGCGGGCCGAGCTCGTCGTAGAGGACGGCGCTCATCGCTTGAACGCCACCTTCCGCTCCACCAGCCCGGTCAGCAGGCCCGCGGGGATGGTGATGAGGAGGTACGCGATCGCGGTGCCGACGAGGAGTGGCAGCGTGGCGGCGTTGCGCTCGGTGAGCGAGTCGAACTGCGACGTCAGCTCCACGACGGCGAACACCGAGGCGATGGCGCTGTTCTTGACCAGCGCGATGAACAGGCTGCCGATCGGCTGCACGACGGTACGCAGCGCCTGCGGCAGGACGACGTAGCCGATGGTCTGGCCGAACGTCAGCCCGAGCGAGCGGGCGGCCTCCGCCTGGCCGGCGGCGACGGTGTTGATGCCCGAGCGCACGGCCTCGGCGACGAACGCGCCGGTGTAGACACCGAGCACCATGACGGCGAAGCCGAAGAACGAGAACGTCACGCCGGCCTTCGGCAGCCCGAAGACCGCGAGCGCGAAGAACGCCGTCAGCGGCACGTTGCGGAACGTCTCGACGTAGATCAGCCCGGCCGCCCGCAGAGGGGCGACCGGGCTGACCCGGAACGTCGCGATGACGAACCCGAGGAGCAGCGCGAGCGCGAACGACACCACGCTCAACCAGACCGTCGAACGGATCCCGGCGCCGTAGGCGTCGAGGTTCCGCAGGACGACGTCCATCGCGCTGCCTCGGGTCCGGTGTAGCTAGCCGACTAGTAGCGGTCGACCGGCGGCGGGGTCGGCATGGTCGGCTGGACCTTGCCGAGCGCCTTGTCGTACGCGGCCTTGTAGCGGCCGTCGGTGTACGACTTCTCGAGGATGTCGTTGATGAAGTTGCGGAAGTCGGTGTCGTCCTTCTTCACGCCGATGCCGTACGGCTCGGTGCTGAACGGCGCGTTGACCAGCTTGAACTCGTCGGGCGCCTGCTCGATGAGGCCGAGCAGGATGACGTTGTCGGTCGACACGGCCTCGACCTGGCCGTTGCGCAGCGCCTCGACGCACTCGGTGTACGTGCCGAGGAGCGTGAGCTTGGCCGTCGGGATCTCGGTCTTGATCCGCTCGGCCGGGGTGGAGCCGGTCGCGGAGCAGACCTTCTTGCCGGCGAGGCTGTCCTTGCCGGTGATCGTCGTGTTGTCCTTCTTCACGAGGATGTCCTGGCCGGCGGTGTAGTACGGCCCGGCGAAGGCGACCTTCGTCTTGCGGTCGTCGTTGATGGTGTACGTCGCGACGACGAAGTCGACGGTGCCGTTGATGATGAAGTCCTCGCGGTTCTTCGAGATCGACTCGACGAACTCGATGCCGCTCTCGGCGATGCCGAGCTCCGCCGCGATCATCTTCGCGATCTCGACGTCGAAGCCCTCGACCTTGCCGGAGACGCCCTTGAGGCCGAACAGCGGCTGGTCGAACTTCGTGCCGATCTTGACCTTGCCGGCCTTGTTCAGCTTCTCCATCGTCGACCCGGCGGCGAAGTTCTTGTCGCCTCCGGTGCCGACGCCGTCCGAGCCACCGTCGTCGTCGCCACAGGCGACCGTGCCGAACGTGAGGGCGGCGGCGACCGCCAGCGTGAGCAACCTGCGTGAGCGCATTCGGGTGGCCCTTTCTCTTCTACCTAGTGGGGCAGGATCTTGGACAGGAAGTCGCGTGCCCGTTCGCTCTCGGGCGCGCTGAAGAACTGGTCGGGCGGCGCCTGCTCCACGATCCGCCCCTCGTCCATGAACACCACACGCTTCGCGACCCCGCGCGCGAAGCCCATCTCGTGCGTGATGACGAGCATCGTCATGCCGTCCGCGGCCAGCTCCGTCATCACCTCCAGGACCTCCTGGATGAACTCCGGGTCGAGCGCGGACGTCGGCTCGTCGAACAGCAGCAGCTTGGGGTCCATCGCGAGCGCGCGGGCGATGGCCGCGCGCTGCTGCTGACCGCCGGACAGCTCGGCCGGGTACGCGTGCGCCTTGCCGGCGATCCCCACGCGGTCGAGCAGCTCCATGGCGCGGCGTTCGGCGTCGGCCTTGGAGACCTTGCGCGCCTTGACCGGTCCCAGCGTGACGTTGCCGAGAACGGTCTTGTGCGCGAACAGGTTGAAGCTCTGGAACACCATCCCCACGTCGGCGCGCAGCCGCGCCAGCGCCTTGCCCTCCTCGGGCAGCGGCACGCCGTCGATCTCGATGCGGCCGCTCTGGATCGGCTCGAGCCTGTTGATCGTGCGGCAGAGCGTCGACTTGCCGGAGCCGGACGGCCCGATGATGACGACGACCTCGCCGCGGTCGACCGTGAGGTCGATGTCGCGGAGGACGTGCAGGGGCCCGAAGTGCTTGTTCACCTTCTCCATGAGCACGAGGGGTCCGCCTGCCATGGAAGGCAGCCTATTGGAACGCGGGACGGATCAGGACACCGCAGACGTCCCCGCGCCGTGGTTACTGGTGAGTAGCGGCGGGCGCCAGACGCGAACTGGTGAACGGCGACGTCGCTACTCACCAGTAACCGCGTCGCCAGGGGCCGACAGCTCGGCCAGCAGCGCCGTGACGCGCTCGTCGATCTCGTCGCGGATGCGGCGTACGGCGTCCGGCCCCTGACCCGCGGGGTCGTCCAGCGGCCAGTCGAGGTACCGCTTGCCAGGGAACACCGGGCAGGCGTCGCCGCAGCCCATCGTCACGACGACGTCGGCTTCCTCGACGTCGGCCACCTCCAGCAGGCGCGGACGCCGTGCGGTCAGGTCGATGCCACGCTCGCGCATGACCTCGACCACCGCCGGATTCAACGACTCCGCCGGCGCGCTGCCCGCGGAGCGCACGTCCACGGCGCCGTCCGCGCGCTCCTCCAGCAGCGCCGCCGCCATCTGCGAGCGGCCTGCGTTGTGCACGCAGACGAAGAGGACGACGGGCCTGCTCACGACGGCTCCTTCGGGTAGAGGACGTGGACGAGCCCGGTGCCGGCGGCGGCCCCGATCGCCTGGGCCGCGACGAACGCCGCCACCGAGCCCGGCGCGATGCCCGCGAACGTGTCCGACAGCATCCGGCCGATCGTCACCGCCGGGTTGGCGAACGACGTCGAGGCGGTGAAGAAGTACGCGCCCGCGATGTACGCCGCCACGGCGTACGGCGCCGACGCCGCGCGCCCCGAGCGCACCACGCCGAACACCACGAGCACCAGCCCGGCGGTCGCGACGACCTCGGCGAGGAACGTGCCGGCGCCCGCCCGATCGTGCGTCGACAGCGCGACGGCCGGCACGCCGAACATCAGGTTGGCGAGCACGGCGCCGCCGCAGGCGCCGATGACCTGCGCGGGGACGTACGTCAGCAGGTCGGCCCACGGCCGCCGCCCGAGCGCGGCGTCGGCGGCGGTGACGGCCGGGTTGAGGTGCGCACCGGAGACCGCGCCGAGCGCCAGCAGGACTGCGACGAGGGCGCCGGCCGTGGCGAACGCGTTGACGAGCAGCCGTACGCCGTCGTCGTCCGTCAGGCGCTCCGCCGCGATGCCCGACCCGACCACGGCCGTGACGAGGAGGAGGGTGCCGACGAGCTCCGCGAGGGCCGGGCGGAGACGGGTCACGGCGCGGACCCTAGCGCCTCGTCGTGCGCATCCCGCCGGGCGGGACGTTCGACGGCCCGGACAACGTCGTGACGTCGCCGTACGGCGGCATGTTCCTCTGCGAGGACGGCGACGGCGCGAGCTACGTCGTCGGCGTGGACGACACCGGCTCGCTGTACCCCTTCGCGTTCAACGCCCTCAACGACAGCGAGTTCGCCGGCGCGTGCTTCGACAGGACCGGGCAGACGATGTTCGTCAACGTGCAGAGCCCGGGCGCGACGTTCGCGATCACGGGGCCGTGGACGAGCCGGAGCCGCCACCGCCGCGCCTGACGGCCCACGGCGGTTACTGGTGAGTAGCGACGCGGGCCGAGCACGAACTGGTGAGTCCCGACGTCGGTACTCACCAGTAACCTCGGGCAGCGGGCGGGGCGGCGGGGCCCGGCGGAGGGTCTCGGCGGGTCCGCGTCAGCCGCGCTTGACGGCCTGCAGCGTGTACGTGTGCGGCAGGCGCTGGGGGCGGTCGGCGAGGCGCCACTCGTTGACCTCGACCCGCTCCATCCGGCCGGGCAGCGCCTCCCACGGCACGCTGTCGTGCTCGACGAGCTGGGTCAGCTCCATGCCGGCGTCGAGCAGCGCGGTGACGATCTCGCCGAGGCCGTGGTTCCAGACGTGCGTCACGGTGTGGGCGAACTCCACGTCGGTGTCGACGTACGTCCCCGGCTCGTCCCACACCAGCGGCTCGGCCTGCTCGAAGTACGGGTAGTCGAGGACCAGCAGCCGGTCGGTCCGTTCCTCGTCGAGCGCCCACAGCACCGGGTGCCCCTCGCGCAGGAACAGCCGCCCGCCCGGCTTCAGCAGGCCGGCCACGACCCGCGCCCAGCGCGCGACGTCGGGCAGCCAGCAGAGCGCGCCGATGCCGGTGAACACGAGGTCGTACGCCGCCGCGCCCAGCACGTCGACGGCGTCGTAGACGTCGGCCTGGTGGAAGTCCACGTCGAGCCCGAGCTCGCCCGCGAGCGCGGTGGCCGCGGCGACCGCGGGCGCCGAGAAGTCGAGCCCGCTCATCCGCGCGCCGAGCCGCGCGAGCGAGACGGTGTCGGTCCCGATGTGGCACTGCAGGTGCACGCCGCGCAGCCCGCGGACGTCGCCGAGCCGCGGGAGGTCGTACGTCACGACGTCGCTGAGGTACGCCGGATCCGTACGGAAGCGGTCGAGCCCGTAGCTCCGCGACGCGACGTGGGCGGGCACGCGCTCGTCCCAGTTGGCGCGGTTGACGGTGCGGTAGTCGCTCATGACGACGAGTCTGCACGGTCCGGATGTCCGCGATGTCATGGTTCGCCCGGCGTCGGGACGTTCAGCCGGTCACGAAGGACCACGCGACCTGGTGCGCTGGGCGGACGTCGTCCGGTGCCCTGGGCACACGTCAGATCGCACCCGATGCCCAACCTTGTCCCGAAGACGGGCCCAAGCCTCAAGGACGACGGCCGGGAGCGCGAAGCCCTCTCCGCCTGCCGCCGACGGGGTGGCGCAACGAGGAGGTGTTAGTCAGTGGCCAAGCACAAGGTTCAGCAGTCACGGGGGCTGTCCGGTCCCGCCAAGGTCGTCGCATCGGCGGTCGTCGTCTCGGCGGCAGCGGCGGTGATCGGCACGGGGGTCTACGCGGCGTGGAACACGACGGGAAGCGTCACCACCGGCACGTACAGCGCGGCGACGATCAGCAGCTCGTTCGTCAGCAGCGGCACGCCTGTGTTCTCCGCGGCGGTCTCGAACATGGTCCCCGGCGACTCCGCGACGCGGTACGCCGACCTGCAGAACACGAGCAGCGTCGCGCTGACGTTCACGCTCGACACCGCGGGGACGGGCACGCTCACCGACGCGCTCCAGCTCAACGTCTACAAGTGCGCCACGGCGTACGTCGACGGCGTCTGCGGCGAGTCCGGTGACGGCACGCTCGTCACGTCGGGCACGTCGACCGACCAGGACGACCTGGCGCTCGGCTCCGTCGCCGCGAGCGGCAACGTCTACCTGAAGATGGTGGCCCTGCTGCCGTCCAACGCCGACCAGGCGACCTACGCCGGCACCAGCGGCACCATCACGCTCACCGAGACCGGTGTGGCGGCCGCGGGCACCGCTCGCTAACAGCAGTCCCTGGGGCCGTGTCCCGCGCCGCGATGCCCGGCGCGGGGCACGGCCCCGTCCCACTCGTACAGCAGAGGAGAGAACGATGCGCGCTGCCGCTGTCGTCGTCCGCCGCGCCGCCGGCGCGGCCGTCGTCGCCGCCGCCCTCGCGGCGCTGCTGGTCAGCCTCGCGGTCCGGATGGACGTGCTGCGGGTCTCGCGGGTGCTCACCGGCTCGATGGCGCCGATGGTGCCCGCCGGCTCGCTCGCCGCGACGCGACCGCTGGACGCGACCTCGATCCGTACCGGCGACGTGGTGATGTTCCGGCCGCCGGCGCCGTTCGACACCGGCACCCCCGTGGTGCACCGCGTCATAGACGCCACGACGGAGAACGGCGACGTGCTCGTCCACACGAAGGGCGACGCCAACGAGGCCGAGGACCCCTGGACGCTGAACGCCTCGAAGAGCACCGTGCACGAGCTCGCCTGGTCGTCGCTCACGGCGGGCCGCGTGGCCGACGTCGTGGCCCGCGCGGGCGGGTCGCTGCTGCTCTCCGTCGTGGTCGGTCTCGTCGCGCTGCGCGTGCTGGTGCTGATGTGGCGCCCCCGCGGCCGCGGCAGGCACCGCGAGCCCCGCGGCGTGCGCTGGCTGTGGGACGCCGCCGCCGTCTGATGGGTTAGGTTGCGGTCGTCAACGGGGGCTGTACCGGTGCCGGGTCGCGGGCGCGCGTGCCCGGCAGGCCGGTAGCGCCTCCGCAGCGATCGGGCTCGGGGGAGCGTGATGTCGAACGACGACGCCGCACACCGCCTCGCCGCGATAGTCACCGCGGCGCAGGACGCGATCTTCGAGGTCGGCAAGGACGGCCTCGTCACGTTGTGGAACCCCGCCGCCGAACGGCTGTTCGGCTGGTCCGCGACGGAGGCCGTCGGCATGCCCGTCGCGCGCCTCGTCCCGCCTGACCGCATGGCCGAGTCGACGGTGAGCAGGGACGCCGCCCGCACCGGGCAGGCGCCGGCGCCGTACGAGACGGTGCGGCAGGCGAAGGACGGCACGCTCGTACCCGTCTCGATCGTCGTCTCGCCCGTGCGCTCGGCGACGGGGGAGCCGGAGTCCGCGGCGGTCGTCCTCCGCGACCTCAGGCCGCTGGCCGAGAGCCGTGCCGAGCTGGCCGCGAGCGAGGCCCGGTTCCGGGCGCTGGTCGAGCGGGCAGGGGACATGTTCGTCATCTGCACTCCCGACGCGGTCATCGGCTACGTCAGCCCGCGGCTGGCCACGCCCGGCGGCAGGGACCCCGGCGAGCTGGTCGGGATGAGCGCGTTCGCGCTGGTGCACGACGACGACAAGCCGTTCATGCGCGCGGCGTTCGCGGCGTTCGCCGCCGCGCCGGGCGCGCACGAGCCGGTGCTCGTCCGCGGCGTCGACGCGGTCGGCGGCATCCGCTGGTACCACCTGATCGCGACCAACCTCGTCGACCTGCCGGCGGTCGGCGGCATCGTCATCGTGGTGCAGGACGTCACCGAGCAGCAGGCGCTGCGCGACGAGCTGGCGCTGTACGCGCGGCACGACCGCCTCACCGGCTTCCCGACCCGCGCCGCGCTGCCCGACGAGCTGGCGCGGCTGCGCGAGCGGCACCCAGGCCGTACGGCGGTCGTCGTCGTCGAGGTCGACGGCGTCCGCGCGGTGCAGCGCGAGGCGGGGCACGTCGCCGCCGACGCCGCCCGCCGCGCCCTGGCCGAACGCCTCTGCGGTGCCGTCGCCGACGGAGACGTCGTCGCGCGGCTCGGCGGGGAGACGTTCGCCGTCGTCCGCGGCGGCGTCGAGGACGACGCGGCCGCGCGCAGGCTCGGCGCCGACGTCGTGGGCGCGGCAGGCGAGCCGGTCGCCGTGCACGGCAGGGTCTGGGCGCTCACCGCGACCGCCGGCGTCGCGGTGTCGGCCGGCGCCGACGCCGACTCGCTGGTGCGCGACGCCGACCTCGCGCGGTACGAGGCCATGACGCGCGGCACCGGCCGCGCCGAGCTGTTCGCGCCCGCGCTGCAGAAGGCCGTCAGCGACCGGATGACGCTGACCAGCACGCTGCGCAAGGGCCTGTCCGAGGACGCGCTGCGGCTGGAGTTCCAGCCCGCCGTACGTCTCGACGACGGCGTCGCGGTCGGCGCGGAGGCGCTGGTGCGCTGGCGCGCGCCGGACGGCGCGCTGCTGGCGCCGGAGACGTTCCTCCCCGCGGCAGTCGCCAGCGGCCTGATGCCGGCGGTCAGCGAGTGGGTGCTGCGTGCGGCCTGCGCGGCCGCGGCGGCGTGGCGGGCGGACCCGCTGCCGTACGTCGCCGTCAACCTCTCCGCGCGCGAGCTGGTGGGCGACTCGATCGTCGCGGCCGTGAAGTACGCGCTCGACGCCGCCGGCCTGGCCCCCGAGCGGCTCGTGCTGGAGGTCAACGAGGCCGCGGTCGTCCGCGAGGGCGGGCTGACGGGGGTCCTCGAGGCGCTGACCGCGCTCGGCGTGCGGGTGGCGTTCGACGGCGCGGGCGTCGGGTCGATCGTCTACCTGAAGCGCCTGCCCGTGTCGATGCTCAAGATCGGGCCTGAGTTCATCGCGGGGCTCGGCGAGGACGACGACGACGCGATCGTCGCGAGCCTGCTCAACCTCTCCGACGCCATCGGCATCGACGTCGTCGCCGTCGGCGTCGAGACGGGTGAGCAGCGGGCGCTGCTCGCGCAGCTCGGCTGCCGTGTCGCGCAGGGGTACCTCCTCGGCAGGCCCGCCGCCGAGCCGCAGTGGACGACCGTGCCCGCGGGGAAGCCGGCGGGCACGCGGCGGGCGTTCCGGCACGCGCCCGCGCTCGACCCCGTCGTCGTCGCGCGGATCCGCTCGCTCATGCGCGAGGGCGCGTCGCTCTACACGATCGCGGCGGCGTTGAACGGCGAGCGGCTCGCCCACCCGGAGGAGCGGCGCTGGCACCCGCGCGCGGTCGCGCGCGCCATCGCGACGGCGCCCGAGCTGGCCGGCCCGCGCGAGCGGTGGACGGTGTTGTGACCAGCCCAGGGCCCTCCGCACTGGGCCGGACGGCCCCTCGTCCGCTGGGCAGGACGGACCATGTCCCTGGGCGCTTCGGATGGTGTGCGTGGACATGTGGCCTTGGCCTCATTTGACCGGGTTGAGCCATGGTGGGCGCGGTCGTGCCGGACGAGACTCGGTCGCAGAGCGGCTCCAGTCCAGTGGCCGCCACACGCACGGGGGCCTCGATGGTCACGTCCGCACTGCGCCTCCCCGACCCGAGGTCCGTCACCAAGGTCCTCCTCGTCGAGGACAGCCCCGGCGACGCCGGTCTCATCAAGAACGCGCTGGGCACCGCCCAGCTCGAGGTGGTCTGGGTCGAGTCGCTGCGGGCGGCCACGGCACACGCGCGGACCACGCCACCCGACTGCACGGTGCTCGACCTCGGGCTGCCCGACGCCGACGGGTTCGAGGCGCTCGAGTCGCTGCGCCGTACGGTGCCCACGGTCCCCGTCGTCGTCCTCACCGGCGACTCCGACCCGCAGCGCGGCGTCGAGGCGGTCAAGCGCGGCGCCGACGACTACCTGCACAAGGGCGACCTCAACGCGCGGATGCTGCGGCGGACCGTCGAGTTCGCCATCGAACGCCGCCGCGCCAGGACGGCGTTGCGGCGCAGCGAGTCGTTCGCCAGGCACGTCCTCGCGGGGCTCGGCGAGGGCGTCGTCGTGCACGACGCCGAGGGCAGGCTCGTCACCGCCAACGCCGCCGCGCTGCGCCTGCTCGGTCGCGCGCTCGACGACCCGTCGGGCGACTCGGCGCGCGCCGGCTGGCGCGTCGTCCGGCTCGACGGCTCCGTCGTCGCGTCCGAGGACTTCCCGAACGCCGTCACGTTGCGGACCGGCGTGCCCGCCGACGGCCTGCTGCTCGGGATCGTCGGCCCCGACGACACCAGGACGTGGGTCGAGGTCAACGCGCACCTGCTCGCCGACGACGAGCGCAGCGAGCCGTACGGCGTCGTCACGTCGTACCGCGACGTCACGCGCCGCCTCGAGGCCGAGCGCGCGATCCGGTTCCAGGCGGCGCTGCTCGACGCGGCCGGCCAGGCCATCGTCGCGAGCGACCCGCCGGGCCGCCTCGTCTACTGGAACACCGCCGCCGCGGACATGTTCGGCTGGGCCGGCGACGCGCCGCGCGGCCAGGACCTCGACGAGGTCATGAGCGTGCGGTGGTCGCCGGAGCAGCGCGCGGAGCGCGCCGCCGCGCTCGACGCCGACCGCGCCTGGTCGGCCGAGGCCACGCTGACGACGGCGGGGTCGCCGCGGTACGCCGCGCTGACGTACACGACGCTGCGCGACGCGGCGGGCGAGCGGATGGCGACGATCACCGTCTGCACCGACGTCACCGAGCGCACGCTCGCGCAGGACGGCATGCGGCTGCTCTCCGCGATCGTCGCGTCCACCGCCGACGCCGTCATCGGCACGACGCCCGACGGCGTCATCACGAGCTGGAACGAGGCCGCGGAACGCCTGCTCGGCTACACCGCCGACGAGGTCCTCGGCCGCGGCATGACGATCCTCATCGGCTCCGGCGACGCCGACGACACGAGCCTGCTGCTGCGCAGCATCGCCCGCGGCGAGGCGGTGAAGAACGTCGAGACCGTCCGCACCCGCAAGGACGGCGAGCGCGTGTCCGTGTCGATCACGGTGTCGCCGGTGTACGACTGCGACGGCAACCTCACCGGCACCTCGACCATCGCCCGCGACATCCGCGACCGCAACAGGATGCTCGGGGAGCTGCGCCACTCGGCGCTGCACGACTCGCTCACCGGCCTGCCCAACCGCCAGCTGCTCACAGACAGGCTCGCCCAGGCCGGCGCGCGGGCGCGGCGCAACGGCGGCGCCGTCGCGGTGCTGTTCGTGGACCTCGACCACTTCAAGCTCATCAACGACGCCGCGGGCCACGAGGTCGGCGACAAGGTGCTCGTCGAGGTGGCCGCGCGCATCACGAGCGCGGTCCGCGCAGACGACACCGTGGCGCGGTTCGGCGGCGACGAGTTCGTCGTCGTCTGCGGCGACGGCTCGGTGGGCACGGCGTCGTACACCGCTCAGCGGGTGCTCGCGACGCTGCGCGACCCGATCGAGGTCGAGGACCAGCGGCTGCACGTGTCCGCGAGCATCGGCATCGCGCTGGCGCCGCCGACCGACATCGAGACCCTGCTCAGCTCCGCGGACGCGGCGATGTACGACGCGAAGGCGCGCGGGCGGTCGCGGGTGCGGCTGTTCGACTCGACGCTGGCGCAGGAGGCGGCGGAGCGGCTCGAGCTGTCCAACGACCTGCGCGACGCGCTGGCAGGCGACGAGCTCGTGCTGCACTACCAGCCGATCGTCGACCTCGCGACGGGCGCGCTGCTCGGCATGGAGGCGCTGGCGCGCTGGAACCACCCCCGTCGCGGTCACCTGTCACCGGAGCACTTCGTCGGGCTCGCCGACGAGATCGGCCTCTCCGGCGTGCTCGACCGCTGGGCACTGCGCCGCGGCACCGAGGAGATGGCCGCGCTGCGCGCCGCGGGCGCCGTACCGCAGGACTGCTACGTCTCCGTCAACGTCACCGCGCGCAGCCTGCGCGACGCGACGCTGGAGCGCTACGTCACCGACGTCGTCGCGGCGTCCGCGCTGCCGCCGGGCTCACTCGTCCTCGAGCTCACAGAGACCGGCCTCATGGACGACCCCGTCGAGGCGCGCGAGCTCATGGTGCGGCTGCGCGACGCGGGCATCGGCGTCGCCATCGACGACTTCGGCACGGGGTACTCGTCGCTCGCGTACCTGGGGCGGTTCTCCGTGGCGACGTTGAAGATCGACAGGTCGTTCGTGGAGCGGATGCTCGACAGCCACGACGACCTCGCGATCGTCGCGGCCATCAGCGACCTCGCCCGCGCCGTCGGCGTCCGTACGGTCGCGGAGGGCATCGAGAGCGAGGAGCAGGCGCAGCTGCTGCGCAGGCTCGGCTGCCACGCGGGCCAGGGGTTCGTGTGGGCCGCGGCGGTGCCGGCCGGAGAGGTCGCCGCCCTCGTCGCGCGGCAGTCGCGCGGCCGGTTTCGCGTCCCCGGCGGTCCGCCGGCCCGCGCCGAACGCCGCGGCGACGACGAGCTCGCCGGCCTGTCGGCGGTGCACGGCTTCACGCGCCTGCTCGCCCTGCATCGCGACGGCGCCTCGCCGTCGACGATCGCGGCCGCGCTGAACAACGAGGACTTCCGTACGCCGCGCGGCCAGCGCTGGCACCGGCTCACCGTCGCGAAGGCCCTGGAGGCCGCGGTCAGGCCGTACGTCACGCAGGGCTGAAAGACGCGGCGGCCGCGCGAGGAGACGCTCCCTCGCGCGGCCGCCGGTTGTTCTTGCCGGGAGGCGTTACGCCTCGTCGTGCTCGTGCTCGTCGTGCAGGCCGCCGCCACCGCCGGTGCCGGTGCCGTCGTTGTCGCCCTGGGCCGGGCGCTTGAAGTTGCCCTTGCCGCGGACGCCGTTGATGAGCTCGGTGCTCTGCGCGAACGTGATGACCGAGTGCGCGATCGCGTCGGAGTTGGTGTCCAGCGCGACGTCGGAGTTGTTGTCGTACGTGTCGCACGCCGCGTGGTAGCACGGGTCGAACGCGATGCCGGCCGTGCCGCCGTACTTGGCCGCCTGCGCCGCGGTCTTGATGCCCTCGGCACCGGTGAACAGGCCGCCTGCGGGGATGCCGATGCCGGCCGCGATGAACGGGCCGTAGTCGGAGCGGCCGTTGAACGGCGACGGCTCGGCGTGCAGGCCCTGCGACTCGAAGTAGCCGTAGAAGACCCGTTCGATGACGTCCGAGCCCGCCGGGCCGACCGCGCCGGTGCCGGTCGAGTTGTCGCCGTCGTAGACGAAGCGCGCGAAGTTCGGGGAGCCGACCATGTCGAAGTTCAGGTACAGCGCGATCTTGTCGCGCTCGGCCTGCGGCAGCTGCGCGATGTAGTACGTGCTGCCGATCAGACCCGACTCCTCGGCGCTCCACCACGCGAAGCGCACCTTGTTGCGCGGGCTGACCTTCGCCATCTGGATCGCGGTCTCGAGGATCGCCGCGGAGCCCGAGCCGTTGTCGTTGATGCCGGGGCCCGCGGTCACGGAGTCGAGGTGCGCGCCGGTCATGACGACGTTGTTCGGGTCGCCGCCGGCGGTCTCCGCGAACACGTTGCGCGTCGCGAGGCGCTCCGAGCCCGTGTCCGTACGGACCCGCATGACCGTGGGCTGCGACGCGAGCTGCGCGCGCAGGCTCTGGCCCAGTGCCTGCGTGATGCCGAGGCCCGGGATCTGCGAGAGGCCGGTCGCGCCGAGGGTGCCGTTCACGACACCGGGGACGTTGTTGTAGACGAGGATGGCGGTCGCGCCGGCCGCGCGGGCGTTGTCGAGCTTGATGCGGAACGTGCACGAGCCGCCGGGGAAGCCGGCCGGCGTGCCGCGCTCGACCAGCGCGATCGTGCCCGCGGAGTAGCCGGACCAGTCGGCGGCGTAGCAGCCGCGCGAGTCGCCGCCCGGCACCGCGAGCGGCGCGGTGACGTCGCCGGAGCCGGAGTACGACAGCACGCGGAACTCGACGCCGTTCGTGTACGTGGTGGCGTTCGGCGAGATCTGCTGCATCTGCGACGGCGTGCGCTCGAAGAACGCGTCGTACTCGAACTCCTGGAACGTCGGCGTGTAGCCCGCCGCGCGGAGCTGCTCGGCGACGTACTCGGCGCTGTTGTCGTAGCCAGGCGTGCCGGCGAAGCGGTTGCCGCCCGCCGCCGTGGCGATCGACTGGAAAGCCGCCTGGTGCCGGCGTACGCCCTGGAGCGTGACGGCGGAGCGGAGCTTCTCGGAGCTGTTGTTGTTGGGGTCGGCGTACGCCGACGGAGCGAGAGACGGAGCGAGCAGGGTCGACGCGGCGAGCGCGGCGACGGCGAGACTGCGCAACGAGCGGTTCAACGTTCCTCCTGGAGACCCCCGGCGACGTACCTGCCGCAGAGGATGTCCTGGCGGGGGCATGTCCGTAAAGCCCCGATCGTCCCGGTATGGGGGCGACGCGTGACCCGCCGCGGCCTTCGGGGTGCGTAGTGCGCTTCTTCGCCGCACGAGGCGCAACCGGGTTGGCGCCGGCCTCAGTCGTTCTTTGAAGATCACTACGCGTGAGACCGGCTGCTGGGCTGCAGGGTTGGGCCGACGCGGGTGCGCGGGGCCTGATGTCGCCGGTCGCCTAACGCATCTCCGGAGAACGTGATCTTGGCGACGTCTGTGCTGCCCGGACGGCAGAAACGTTGCCAAGATCACGAAAAGCGCACCGAGCCGAGCCGACCGCGCCGAGCCGCGCCGAGCCGACCGCGCGACCCCCTACGCGTCGAACTTGTAGCCGAGGCCGCGCACGGTCGTGACGTAGCGCGGGTTGCCGGGGTCGGGCTCGATCTTGGCGCGCAGGCGCTTCACGTGGACGTCGAGCGTCTTCGTGTCGCCGACGTACTCCGCGCCCCACACCCGGTCGATGAGCTGCCCGCGGGTGACGACGCGGCCGGCGTTGCGCAGCAGCACCTCCAGCAGCTCGAACTCCTTGAGCGGGAACGACGTCGCGACGCCGTTCACCGTGACGACGTGCCGGTCGACGTCGAGGCGTACGGGCCCCGCTTCCAGCACGCCGGGCAGCAGGTCCTCCTCCTCGCCGTGTCTGCGCAGCACTGCGCGGATGCGCGCGACGAGCTCGCGCGAGGAGAACGGCTTGGTGACGTAGTCGTCCGCGCCGAGCTCGAGCCCGACCACCTTGTCGATCTCGCTGTCGCGGGCGGTGAGCATGATGACGGGGACGTTCGAACGCTGCCGCAGCGTCCTGCACACCTCCGTGCCGGACATGCCCGGGAGCATGAGGTCGAGGAGTACGAGGTCGGGCCCTACACGGTCGAACTCCGTCAGCGCCGCCGGCCCCGTCTCCGCGACGGTGACCTCGAACCCCTCCTTGCGCAGCATGAACGACAGCGGCTCGGAGAACGACGGCTCGTCCTCCACGACCAGGACGTGCGTCACAAGGCGCCTTCCGTGACAGCGGTCCCCGCGGGGAACGTCAGCGTGAACGTCGACCCGGTCCCCTCGACGCTCCACACGTCGACCCGGCCGCGGTGGTTGCCGGCGATGTGCTTGACGATCGCGAGCCCGAGCCCGGTGCCGCCGGTCTCGCGCGAGCGCGCGGGGTCGACCCGGTAGAAGCGTTCGAACACCCGGTCCTGGTCGGCGGGGCTGATGCCGATGCCCTGGTCGGTCACCGACACCTCGACGTCGCCGCCGCGCCGCCGCGCCGTGACGCCGATGCGCGTGTCCGGCGGGGAGTACGCCACGGCGTTGTCGAGCAGGTTGGACAGCGCGGTGCAGAGCTGCGCGGCGTCGCCGTCGACGACGAGGTCGGGGTCGCCCATGCGCACGACGATCTCGATGCCGCTGGCCGCCGCGACGAGCCGCGCGCGGTCCACGGCCTCGTCCACGAACGACCGTACGAGCACCGGCTCCTGCCTGGTCGGCTCCGCGCCCTGCAGCCGCGACAGGTCGATGAGCTCCTGGATGAGCCGCGACAGCCGCCCCGACTCGAGCAGCATCCGGTCCGCGAACCGGCGTACGGCGTCCGGGTCGTCGCCGCAGTTCTGGATCGCCTCGGCGAGCAGCGACATCGCGCCGACAGGGGTCTTGAGCTCGTGGGAGACGTTCGCGACGAAGTCCCTGCGGACCGCGTCCACGCGCCGGGTCTCGGTCGTGTCGTCCACGAGCAGCGCGACGCGCGGCCCGGCCGGCGCCGCGACGACATGGACGGAACGCACCTCCCGCCCGTCGGGCAGGTCGACGTCGCCCTCGCGCGGCTCCTGGTCGCGCCAGGCTCGGCGGGCGAGGCGTTCGAGCTCGGGGCTGGCGAGGCGGCCGTCGCGGACGACGCGCATGGTCGCGGCGGCGGGGTTGGTCCAGACGATGGCGTCGTTCTCGAGGATGACGACGGCGGTCAGCGTCGCGGCGAGCGCGGCGTCCACGACGTCGGCGGGCGCCGACGGTCCCGGCGTACCCGGGTCGGCGACGACGGCGCGGCGCCGGGCGAGCGCGTAGCCGCCGGCGACGCCCGCGGCCGCGGCGACGACGAGGCCCGCGCCCGCGACGATGACCTCCACGCCGACGATGCTAGAGGCGAACGACCGCCCCCACAGCCCGGCATCGAGCCGTCCCCGCACGGCGACCCCTGATCTTCACGGCGCGTGCACCGGGAGTTCACCGGGCCGTCACCCGGACAGGCCCCCCAGCGCGACTAGGCTGGCTCGCATGCGTGACGCGTACCACGAGGAGCTCGACAGCCTCACCAACGCCCTCGTCGACCTGGCCAACCTCGTCGGCTCCGCCATGGGCCGCGCGACGACCGCGCTCCTCGACTCCGACGTGCAGATGGCGGAGACCGTCATCGCCGGCGACCACGTCATCGACGACCGCTACCACGAGATCGAGGAGCGGGCGTTCGCGCTGTTCGCGCGGCAGCAGCCGGTCGCGACCGACCTGCGCGTGCTCGTCACGAGCCTGCGCATGGTCGCCGACATCGAGCGCGCCGGCGACCTCGCGCTGCACGTCGCCAAGGTCGCCCGCCGCAGGCACCCCGCCGCCGCGATCCCGCCGGGGCTGCGTTCGACCATCCTCGAGATGGGCCAGGTCGCGCAGCGGATCATGGCGAAGGCCGCCGACGTCATCGCGCAGCGCGACGTCGAGCTGGCCGGCGAGCTCGAGACCGACGACGACCAGATGGACGACCTGCACCGCAAGCTGTTCAACGTCATCCTCGGCGAGAAGTGGGAGGGCGGCATCGAGTCCGCCATCGACGTGACGCTGGTGGGCCGCTACTACGAGCGGTTCGCCGACCATGCCGTCTCCGTCGCCCGCCGCGTCGTCTACCTGGTGACCGGCGAGCGCGTCGTCGCCGACTGACGGCGGCGCGGCTGGCCCCCGCCCCGCCCATGTCGTGATCTTGGCAATGTCTGGTGCACCCGGCGGACCGAAACATTGCCAAGATCACGAGGACGGCGCGTCGCGGGCAGGGCGCCGTACGGCACTGTTCCGCCGTCGTTCACCCTGCGTTCACCCTCGGTGAGCCGGGCCGCCACCTGGCCCACCTAGCGTCGGGGTCGTGACGAAGAACCCCACGTACGCCGCGGCGCTCGCGGCCATTGCCATCGCCACCGCGGCCTGCGGCGGCAACAACGGGACCGCCGGGGCCAGTGACCTCGCCGGCACCATCCGGATCGACGGGTCCAGCACCGTCGCGCCACTGAGCGAGGCGGCCGCCGAGCTGTTCCGCGAGGAGAACCCCGACGTCCAGATCACCGTCGGCACGTCCGGCACGGGCGGCGGCTTCGAGAAGTTCTGCAGCGGCGAGACCGACGTCTCCGACGCCTCCCGTCCGATCAAGGACGAGGAGAAGGCGAAGTGCGACGCCAAGAACGTCGTCTTCGACGAGCTGCAGGTCGCCAACGACGCGCTCACCGTCGTCGTCAACAAGGAGAACGACTGGATCGACTGCATCACGGTCGACCAGCTCAAGAAGATCTGGGACCAGGGCTCGAAGGTGAACAACTGGAACCAGGTCGACCCGTCGTTCCCGAACGTCCCGATGAAGCTGTTCGGCGCGGGCACCGACTCGGGGACCTTCGACTACTTCACCGACGAGATCAACGGCGAGGAGGGGCGCAGCCGCACCGACTACGAGGCGACCGAGGACGACAACCGCACGGTCACCGGCGTCAGCGGCGACAAGGGCGGCCTCGGCTACTTCGGCTTCTCGTACTTCGAGGAGAACGCCGACGACCTCAAGGCGCTGAAGGTGGACGGCGGCAGCGGCTGCGTCGAGCCGAGCGTGGCCACGGTGCAGGACGGCACGTACAAGCCCCTGGCCCGCCCGCTGTTCGTCTACCCGACCGCCGCGCTGCTCGCGAGGCCCGAGGGGATCGCGTTCGTGCGGTACTACGCGGACCACGCGGTCGAGATCGCCGAGGACGCGCGGTTCGTGCCGCTGACCGACGCGCAGACGGCCGAGCTGAAGGCCAAGATCGACGCCCTCGAGGCGAAGGCGCCCTCCGGCGTGACGGCGACCCCCACGTCGTGACCGCGACGGCAGGCACCGGTCTGCCCGGTTCGGGAGCCTCGCTCCTGAGCCGGGCACGGCCGCGTTACGGCGAACGTGTCATCAAGGCGGTGCTCGCGGGCGCCGCCGGTATCAGCGTGCTCACGACGGTCGGCATCATCGTCGCGCTCGCCGTCCCGACCGTGTCGTTCTTCCGTGACGTCCCGATCGGCGACTTCCTGCTGGGGACGGTGTGGACGCCGCTGTTCGCGGACGCGGAGTTCGGCGTGCTGCCGCTGGTCTGCGCCACGCTCGTCATCACGGTCATCGCGCTCGCGGTGGCGGTGCCGCTGGGGCTCGGCGCGGCGGCGTACCTCAGCGAGTTCGCCTCCCGCCGCGCGCGCGGCGTGCTCAAGCCGGTGCTCGAGCTGCTGGCCGGCATCCCGACCGTGGTCTACGGCTTCTTCGCGCTGACGTTCGTCACGCCGCTGCTGCGCGACCTCTGGCCGGGCAACGACCCGCCCTCGACCTACAACGCCCTGTCTGCCGGCCTGGTCATGGGCGTCATGATCCTGCCGACCATCGCCTCGCTGTCCGAGGACGCGATGGCGGCGGTCCCGCGGACGCTGCGCGACGGGGCGTACGCCCTCGGCTCCTCGCCGGCGACGGTCACGCGCAAGGTCGTCTTCCCCGCGGCCCTGTCCGGCATCGTCGCGTCGGTCATCCTCGGGATCTCGCGCGCGCTCGGCGAGACCATGATCGTCGTCGTCGCGGCGGGCTCCACCGCGCGCCTCACGGCGGATCCGACCGAGGGCATGCAGACGCTGACGTCGTTCATCGCGCAGGCCGCCTCGGGCGACAACCAGGTCGGCACCACCGGCTACAACACGATCTTCGCCGTCGGCTCGCTGCTGTTCGTCTCGACGCTGCTCATGAACGTCATCTCGATCCGCCTGGTCCGTCGCTTCCGCGAGGTCTACGAATGAGTACCCCACGACGCCGCTCGCTGCGCTCGCGCCGCCGCGGGGGCCCCCAATGAGCGTCATCCCTCCGGCGCCGAGGTCGCGGGCGGTCCAGGGCACGGCGTTCCGCGGCGTGCTGTTCGCCTGCCTCGTGTTCGGCATGGTGGCGCTCGGGACGCTGCTGTACGACGTCGTGTCGACCGGCCTCCCGGCGCTCGACGCCAAGCTGTTCGAACGCTTCCCCTCCGCCTCCCCACGCAGGGCCGGCGCCCAGTCGGCGATCATGGGCACGATCTGGGTGATCTCCCTGACGGCGCTGTTCACGGTGCCGATCGGCATCGCGACGGCGATCTACCTCGAGGAGTACGCCGACGAGCGCCGCTGGTACAACCGCGCGCTCTCGGTCAACATCCAGAACCTCGCCGCGGTGCCGTCGATCATCTACGGCATCCTCGCGCTCGGGTTCCTCGTGCGCGGGATCGGCCTCGGACCGAGCGTGCTCGCCGGCTCGCTGGCGCTGACGCTGCTCGTGCTGCCCGTCGTCATCCTCGCGTCGCGGGAGGCGCTGCGCGCCGTACCCAACAGCATCCGCCAGGGCGCGCTCGCGCTCGGCGCGACGCAGTGGCAGACGATCTGGAAGCAGGTGCTCCCCAGCGCGCTCCCCGGCATCGCCACGGGCACGATCCTGGCGCTGTCGCGGGCCATCGGCGAGGCGGCTCCGCTGCTGCTCGTGAGCGGCATCACGTACATCACGTTCAACCCCGACGGGGTCAACAGCGCGTTCACCGTGCTGCCGTTGCAGATCTACAACTGGGTGACGCGGCCGCAGGACGCGTTCCGGACCCTGGCGGCCGCGGCGATCATCGTGCTCCTCGCCCTGCTGCTGATCATGAACTCGGTGGCTATCGTGCTGCGTAGCCGTAACCAGAAGCGGTGGTGACGGTGACCCTGACCAGGACCGACAGCGGGAGCCGCATGACCGCGCAGGTGCCCCACGTCACCACGACCGCCGCCCCGGCGAGCGTGCTCGACGCCGTCATCACGCTCGACGACCTCGCCGTGTCGTACTTCGGGCGGCCGGCGATCGAGAACGTCCACCTCGACTTCGGCTTCCGCGAGATCACCGCGCTCATCGGGCCCTCCGGCTGCGGCAAGAGCACCGTGCTGCGCTGCCTCAACCGGATGAACGACCTCGTGCTCGGCGCCGAGGTCACGGGGACGGTCAAGTACCACGACCAGGACATCTACGACCCGGCCGTGGACGTCATCGAGCTCCGCCGGCGGATCGGCATGGTGTTCCAGAAGCCGAACCCGTTCCCGAAGTCGATCTACGACAACATCGCGTTCGGGCCGCGGGTCAAGGGCGTCAAGAAGGGCCTCGACGAGATCGTCGAGGAGGCGCTGACCAAGGCCGCGCTCTGGGACGAGGTCAAGGACAAGCTCAAGGAGAGCGCGTTCGCGCTGTCCGGCGGGCAGCAGCAGCGCCTGTGCATCGCCCGCTGCATCGCCGTCTCGCCCGACGTGATCCTCATGGACGAGCCCTGCGCCTCGCTCGACCCGATCGCCACGAGCCGCATCGAGGACCTCATGCAGGACCTCAAGCGCGAGTTCTCGATCATCATCGTCACGCACAACATGCAGCAGGCGGCCCGCGTGTCGGACCGCACGGCGTTCTTCACCGCCGAGGCGCTGGAGAACGGCGGCCGCATCGGCCGGCTCGTGGAGTACGACGTGACGTCGCGCATCTTCACCAACCCGGCGGAGCGGCGTACGGAGGACTACATCACCGGCCGCTTCGGCTGAGCCACCTCCGCTCAACTTCGGACAACTCGACACAACCCGGTAAAGGCGGCAGGAACCGGGGCGGGGGCATGGAAGTACGAGAAGGCCACCACCAGCCTCACCTTGGAGTACTTCTGTGCGTCGTAGCCGACTGCTCTGGCTAGCGCTGCCGCTCTGCGCGGCGACGCTCCTCGCTCCGACCGGCGGCAACGCCGCCGGCGCCCCGCGAGTCAGCAAGATCGCCACGGACGTCCTGCGTCCCGGCTTCCAGGGGGAGGACAGCGACGCGCCCGGCACCCTCGACAACCGCGTCGGGTCCGTCAAGCCGACCGCGACGCAGCTCGCGATCGTGAAGAAGCTCGGCGCCAAGGCGACCTGGAGCCAGTTCGGCTCGCCGCGGTCGCTCTTCAACCGCCACGACCTCTACCTCTCGGGCCCGATGAAGGGCGACGCCGCGACCGTCGGCCGCGCCTGGATCCGCGACAACGCCGCGCTGTTCGGCCTCACGCCCGAGCTGACGGAGCCCGCGCACCTCCAGCTGGTGGCCAACAACCGCCTGTACGAGTCGCCGGACAACCGCCGCATCATGGCCGGGCTCGAGCCCCTGGCGAAGGACTCCACGGTGCCGCACGTGCTGCTGTTCCGGCAGCTGTTCGGCGGGATCGAGGCCGCGCAGGAGGGCATGATCAACCTCACGCTCGACCCCGACAACCGCGTCGTCTACGTCGCGTCGGGCGTGACCCGCGACACGAAGATCACGAACACCCGGAAGATCGACGTCGTCGAGGCGTGGCGCACCGCCGCCGCCTCCGTCGGCTGGCACGTCCCCGCATCGCAGGTGAAGGTGCTCGACGGCCTCCTGCACGGCGAGTGGACCCGCCTGCAGGTCCCGAACGTCAAGGACCCGCAGATCGGCCGTCTCCGCGCGATCCCGACCCCGAAGGACGGCGTCCGCCTGGCGTGGGAGGTCAACACGGTCGACAACGACCGCGTCGCCACCGGCCAGCACGAGCCGCTCGCGTACATCACGTTCGTCGACGCGCAGACCAACAAGGTGATCCACCGCGCCAACGCCGTGTTCTACGCCGGCGGCGGCGTCCCCGCGTCGATGTCCGTGCCCTCGGTCGGCCCCAAGACGCAGGTCCCCGACCCGAAGTGGAAGGTCTTCCCCAACACGCCGCAGTTCGCGACCCCGGGCGTCGCCTCGCCGGACGACCGGCAGATGTGGTGCTGGTCCGTCGCCGCGACGGGCTGTGACATGGTCATCGGCGGCGCCACCGGCCACCGTGCCAAGCCGCAGCTGAAGTTCGCGTACGACGAGATTCCGGCCGACGCCAACCTCGCGACCATCATGTTCCTGAGCAAGGGCAACGACGCCGACACCACGGCGTCGTACTTCAGCCACCTCACGCCGGACCTGCCGCGCTACGCCGCGTCGGGGACCAGGGAGTACGTCTACCCGTTCACCGACCAGTGGCACACCAGCAACTGCAACCTGTCGGGCAACTACGCGTCGACCGCCCAGAACGACATCGACGCCGCGATCATCAACCTGTTCACCAACTACGGGCGCATGCACGACTGGTCGTACTACCTCGGGTTCACCGAGTCGACGTGGAACATGCAGCAGAAGAACCTCGGCGAAGACCAGGAGACCTCGCAGGAGCCCAAGGACGGGGACCCGGAGAAGGGCCAGGCCCAGGCCGGCGCCGTCGCGGGCTCGGTGCTGTTCACCGGCCGTGACAACGCCAACCAGATCTCGCTGCAGGACGGCGCGCCGGGCGTCACCAACCAGTACCTCTGGCACCCGCTGCAGGCGTCGTTCTACTCGCCGTGCGTCGACGGCGCGTACGACATGGGCGTCGTCGGCCACGAGTACACCCACGCGATCAGCAACCGCATGATCGGCGGCCCGGACGCCGGCATCGGCGGCTCGGAGGGCCCGAAGATGGGCGAGGCGTGGTCCGACCTCGCGGCGATGGAGTACGTCAACGGCTTCGGCTTCGCGCCGGTCGCCGACGAGAACCCGTACGCCGTCGGCCCGTACGCCACCGGCAACAAGAACGAGGGCATCCGCAACTACGGGATGAACGACAGCCCGCTCAACTACTCGCAGCTGTTCTACGACGGCAACGGCCAGACCGGCCCGCACTCGGACAGCGAGATCTGGAGCGCCGCGAACTTCGAGGTCCGCAAGGCCCTCATCGAGAAGTACGACGCGATGTTCCCGTCGACCAACAAGGACCTGCAGTTCGCCTGCGCGAACGGCGAGGTCGACTCCAAGCTCTGCCCGGGCAACCGCCGCTGGATCCAGCTGATGTTCGACGGCTTCCTCATCCAGGACGCGGCGGCCGGCATGCCCGCGGCGGCCGAGGCGCAGCTCGCGGCCGACGTGGCCCGCTACAAGGGCGCCAACCAGAAGGAGATCTGGGCCGCGTACGCGAAGCGCGGCCTCGGTGACCTCTCCGACGAGGGCGGCACGCCCGACTGGTCCACCCCGAAGGAGAACAACGAGGCCCAGGTGCGCTTCCGCACCGTCGCCGTCGACGGCGGCGGGGTGCCGAAGGACGCGTTCGTGTTCGTCGGCCCGTACACCGCCCGCACCCAGGAGGCGGCCACGTCCTCCAGCGGCGGCGCCAGCAAGATCGTGCAGTTCGTGCCGGGCAAGTACCTGTTCACCGCCCGCGCCGACGGCTACGGCCAGTACCAGTTCGAGAAGACGTTCGAGGCCGGACAGTCGTACCTCGTCGACGTCCCGATGCGGAAGAACCTCGCGTCGGAGACCAACGGCGCGGAGGCCACCGGTGACGGCGGCAACCACTTCGCGCTCATCGACGACACCGAGGAGACCAACTGGGCCTTCCTCGGCGCCAGCACCGACGAGGTCATCGAGGGCAAGCAGGTCACGGTCGACCTGACCGGTGGCACGCACCTGGTGAAGGAGATCCAGGTCAGCGCCATCAACCGGCCCCAGCAGTCCAACGACCCGTACGACACGAAGGGCCAGAACCGCTTCGCGTCGCTGCGGTCGTTCGAGATCCTCACCTGCGACGCCGCCACCGGCGCCGACTGCGAGGAGGAGGACAGCTACACCCTCGTCTACACCAGCCCGGAGGACGCGTTCCCGACCGGCCGGCCGCGGCCGACGTCGGAGAACCTCCGGATGAAGACGTTCGACATCCCCGACACGAACGCGTCGCACATCCGCCTGCGGGTGCTCACCAACCAGTGCACCGGCAACCCGGTCTACAGCGGCGAGCAGAACCCCGTCGGCGAGGCGTTCTCGTCGCCGGACTGCGTCACCGGCTTCACCGCGGCGACGCTCGTCAGCACCGACGTGTCGATCCCTGACCCGGACGCGCCGCCGCAGGCGAACAACACGCAGCGCCACCGCGTTCGCGCGGCGGAGCTGCAGGTCTTCTCGTCGGTGACCCCTGGTGTCAAGGAAGTCATCCCGCCGAAGAAGCCGACGCCGGACAAGAAGCCCCCGGTCGTCGCCAAGCCGGACGCGAAGCCGCGGATGCCGGCCACCGGTGTCTCGCCGGTGCTGCCGATCGCCGGTCTGCTCATGGCGGGCGCCGCGGCGTACGTCCTGCGACGCCAGCGCACGGCGTAACGCTCCACCGCTCGTCCCTCGCCCGGTCGCGCGAGCCGTTCCTCGGCTCGCCGGCCGGGCGAGGTGTTTCTGTCACCTCGAAGTGACATCTGCGCGAACCCGCGAACTCGCTGGCCTCGACGCGTAACAAGCGGCGCGTTCCTGCCGTATGGCTTGGTGACGAGCCGAGACGACCGGGGAGCCCGTGGTGCGCAGAGTGGCAGCAGGATTGGCGGTGGCCGCCGCCCTGGCGGCGCCGGGTACGGCACGAGCGGACGAGCTGTGCGTGCGGGTCACCGTCACGGACTTCGCGACCGGGGCGCATGTCCTCATGCCGCCGTGCGTGGAGGTGCCGCTGTCCCTCACCTACCAGGAGCGGTACGTCCGCTTCCTGCCGTGGATCGAAGTGCGGGTGGAGTTCACTCCTCCGTCGGACAGTCCCTGAGTCCGAGCGTGCACGTGAACGGGGTCGACTCCCAGTACTCACCCACAGTCAGATCGCCCAGGGGCGTCGGCACCGTGACCTCACGGCGGCTCGGCTTGTCCGGGTCGTTCACCGGGTCGCCGTCCGAGCTGATACGCACCACGGGCAGCTCGGGGCCGCGCGGGCCGTCGGTGCCCGGGCGGTGCGTCACCGGCGTCGTCGCGGTAGCGGCACGGACGGGGGCGGCGGCCGGACGGGCGGCGGCGACGGCCCCGACAGGGCGGGTCGCGCGGTCCACGGCCTGGACGACCTCGCCGCGCGGCGGCGCGAGAGCGGCGGCCGTGGCCGGGGCTGCGGGGCCGCCGAGCACCGTCGCCACGGTCGCGGCGCCGGCCACGGCCATGACGCCGAACGCCGTGGCGCCGGCCGGACCCGCCGCCGCCGAGAGGTCGTGGAGGCGCCGGGTCAGCCGGTCGAACCGCGCGTGCAGCGCGACGGGCACGATGCCGAGGGTGGCGCCGACGCGCTGCAGCTCGGCGGCGAGCCGGCCGCGGGCGCGGTGGAGCTGCTGGCGTAGCGCGTTGGGCGTGACGTCGCGGAGGGCGGCCATCTCGGTGTACGCCATGCCCTCGAGCTCGTGGTCGACCAGCAGCTGCCTGTCGGCGGCGCGGAGGCGCTTCATGGCCGTCCGCAGCGAGTGCCGGCGCTCGAGGACGAGGACGGCGTCGTACGTCACGTCCTCGACGCCCCCGACGGCCTCCGGCAGCTCGTCGGTGGAGACGAGGCGGCGGTTGCGGCGCAGGGAGTCGATGGCGGCGTTGCGGGCGGTGGTGTTGACCCACGGCCACGGGTCGCGGTGCGGGTCGAAGGCGTCGTAGTTGGTGTAGCAGCGCGCCATCGTCTCCTGCGCGATCTCCTCCGCGTCGCACGCGGGGAAGTGCTTCCTGATCAGCGCGAGCACGCGGACGAAGTACTCCTGGAAGAACTCGTCGAAGCCGGGCGGCCCGTCGGGACGGGGCAGCGGGGTGACGGTCATGCTCGAAGCTCCGATCAGGTAATTCGCGGGGGGACACCAGAGCGTCCCCGGCCGCATCCATACCGCGCAAGTCGTGGTACTGGGGGATTCGCGCCAACGACGGAAGTTTCCTGTAACAGGTCGCGGATTCGCGCGTACTGCTCATCGAAGTACGGGGAGACACCCATGAGCAGCGTGCTGTCGACGGCCGGGACCCGGCCGCGCGACGAGAGCCAGTCGGCGCCCGAGCAGCGGGCGAGGTCGCTCGCGTCCGCGGCGACCCCCGTACGCCCTGGTCCAGACACGAACGACCTGCTCATCGACGCCGCCAGGCTCAGCCGCCAGGCGCTCGGCGCCGACCACGCGAGCATCCTGCTGACCGACCCGCGCGGTCGCCTCGTGCCCACGGTCTCGGTGGCACGCAAGGACGACCAGCTGCTGTGGAGCCGTTTCCGGGCGATGCCGCCGTTACGCCTCGACACCGTTCCGCTGGATAGAACGATCCTCACGGGCTCCCGACCAATTGTCATCAATGACGTGGAATCGTCAGCCATCGTGCCCGCGGGGTGGCGGAACGCGTTCGACATTCGCTCCGCCGCGATTGCGCCGCTCGTCGTGGAGGGCGAGGTCCGCGGCGCGCTCGTCGTCGACTACTCCGGCGTGCACCACGAGTTCACCGAGGCCGAGGTACGCCTCCTCGAGGCGATGGCCAGCCCGATCCGCTACCTGCTCGGCGTGGACGACGTCGTCGAGGCGGCGGGGCGGCGCCAGGCGCTGCTCGACGTCGTCTGCGCGGCCGGCCGTGACCTCGCCGCCGCGCGGACCCGCCACGAGGTCCTGCAGACCGGCATGGACGCCGTCGTCGCGGTCCTCGGCGCGACGTCGTGCTCGGTCAACGTCGTCGCCGACGACGGCACGATCGACACCCTTGCCAGCCGCGGTCCCCGCCAGCCCGAGCCGGGCCGGCACGCGCCCGGCGACGCCGCGGTTCCCGGCGCGCAGCGCGTCCCGATGGCCGAGTCGCCGGCGGCGTACCTGCTCGTCGGCCGCGACCCCCTGTCCGCCCCGCACCCTGGCGACCTCGACGTCGCGCGGGCGCTCGCGGCGCAGACCTGGCAGGCGTACGAGCGCGCGGTCGAGACGGCGCGTCTCGACCGGCGGATCGAGTTCCTCGAGGCCGTCTACGCGCTCGCCGAGGACGCCCTCCTCGACTCCGACATGGAGCAGCTGCTCCAGCGGCTCGCGCCGGTCGTGCGCGCGACGTCCGGCGCGGAGCTCATCGACGCGTTCCTCGCCGACACCGCCGCCGCGCGGGCGTTCGCGACGCCGACGCCCAACCGCCAGCTCGCCGCGCTCATCCGCCGCTGGCGGCGCGAGCCCGAGCTGCGTCCGGTCGTCGTCAACGACCTGCTCGTCGTGCCCATGGTCGTCGAGGACCAGGTCCTCGGCGTGCTGCGGGTACGCCCCGGCACCCCCGCCGAGCCCGACGCCGAGCACCTCGTCCTCGCCGTCGCGTCCGGCATCGCCGGCGTCGTCGCGCGGGTGCTGCTGCGCAAGCGGATGGCGGAGAACGAGCGCGGCCTCGCGGTCGCCGAGGAACGCGAGCGGGTCGGCCGCGACCTGCACGACACCCTCGGCCAGCAGCTGTTCGCGCTGCGCGTCGAGCTCGACGCCATCGCCGCCACGGTCACCGACAAGGGCGTCGCGGCGCGGCTGCATTCGACCGTCTCCGCGGTGTCGCGCGCCAACGCCGACCTCCGGCTGGCGATCCACGCGCTGTCGTTCCTCGAGCACGCCAAGCGCGGCCTGGTGCCGTCGCTGCGCATGCTCGTCCGCAAGATCTCCGACACGACCGACATCGGCCTGCAGCTGCGGGTCGTCGGCGCGCCCGTACGCCTCAACCACGGCTGCGAGGAGGCGCTGTTCCGTGTCGCGCACGAGGCGCTGGCCAACGTCGTACGCCACTCGCGCGCGTCGACCGCGACGCTGACGATCTCGTTCTCGCCCGAACGCACCTCGCTCATCGTCCGCGACGACGGCACCGGCATGTCGGCGCGCTCCGACGAGCAGCGCGGCCTGCACTTCGGCCTGCGGACCATGCAGCGGCGGATGGAGGAGATCGGCGGCGGGCTCGACGTCTCCAACTTCCGCCCGCACGGCGTCTGCCTGCACGCGTGGGTGCCGACGCGATGAGCGCAACGCTGCGGGTCTTCCTCGTCGACGACCACCCGATCGTCCTGGCCGCGCTGGCCGGCGCCATGGAGCCGCTCGCCGGGGTCGAGGTCGTGGGTACGGCGGCGTCGGCCGAGACGGCGTACGCCACCTTGTCCGACGAGGCCGTCGAGGTCGACGTCTGCATCGTCGACGTCTGCCTGCCCGGGGAGAGCGGCATCGACCTGTGCCGCCGCCTCGCCGACGCGCGCCCGACCGTCCGCTGCGTCGTGCTGTCCGCCGCCGACGACGTCGCCAACGCCAAGCGCGCGCTGTCCGCCGGTGCCGCGGGCTACCTCATCAAGGACATCTCCATGGACTCCCTCGTCGCGGCGGTGCGCGCGGCGGCGAGCGGGCAGTTCTTCGTCGACCCGCGTGTCGCGCGCGACCTCCTCCAAGGTCCGCGCACCACCGGCATCGGCGCGCTGTCGCCGTCGGACCGCGAGGTGCTGCGCCTCGTCGCCGACGGGCTGTCCAACGCCGAGATCGGCTCCGCGATCCACGCCGCGCCGTCGACCGTCAAGGCGCGGGTGTCGCGGCTGCTCACCAAGCTCGGCGCGAGGACGCGCGCCGAGGCCGTCGCCATCGCCGTGCGGAACGGCGCCCTGTGAGTGCCGTCGCTGCCCCGGTGCACCCGACGCCGACGGCGTCCCGTGTCGGCCTTTCGGACCGCCGCGACGTGCCCGTCCGGAACGCCGCGGACGCCCGTCCGGCGCTACCCGGCGGTCTGCCCGGTGTGCCAGCCTGCCCCGTCCGAACCCTGCCGTCGCGGCTCGTCGAAAGGGGGACATCGGCCGCGATCGCCACCCCGCTCGCACGCCCTACACCGAACAGGGGAACCATTCATGCGCTCCATCCGCGTTCTCGCCGCCGCGGCGGCACTGCTCACTCCGCTCGTCTTCACGACCCCCGCGGCTGCCGTCGACGTCGCCCAGGTGGTCGGCACCGGGACGATCTCGCCCGGGCTGCCGCAGGAGGGCTGCACCCCCAATCAGGTCGTCAAGTTCACGGCGCTGGCAGCGGTCGCGGTCGGCGACCACACGAACACCTACTCGTTCTCGTTCTCCGGCGGGAGCGGCGCGGGTGTCTGCGAGAGCCTCGCGCTCGGCTCGGGCACCGGGACGCTGACCGGTGGTGTGTCCGGGACCGTCAACTACAACCGCCAGGGCAGCGCCGTGTCGATCAGCGGCACGGTCACGGTCGGCGGCGACTCGGCGACCATCCTCGCGGCGCAGTGCGTCTTCGCGCCGACCTCGGCCGACCCGGTCGTCTCGTACGGCCTGCACTGCACCGCAGTGCTCGGCTGAACAGCGCGTCCACGACCTGCCGGCCGGAGGGAATCCGGTCGGCAGGTTCGCGGAGCGACGCGTCGTACCTGACATGGACCGGCGCTCATGTCACCCGATCGGTCATTCCGGTTCGACCCGCACGGTCGTCCAGGAATGCCTCATCGGGGCTAGGCCCCTCCTGGTGCCAGATGCCAGCCTGCGTCGTCCCTGCGGTGCGGATCGGGCGCGACGGAGAAGCGGCGCCTGCGCGCACCGCACCAGTCTCCACCCGGAGGAATCCCCTACATGAAGACCCGACTCATCCGTACGCTCACCGCCGTCGCCGCGCTCGCGGTCTCCGCGGTGCCCTCTCTGCAGGCCCCGGCGTCGGCGGCGGACGCGGCTGTCGTCGTCGGCATCGGCTCGATCACGCCGGGTATCCCCGTCGAGCCGACTGCCTGCGTCAACGGCGCCACGTTCACCATCCCGCTCACGGCGGCGAACCTCGGCACCCGGTTCGGCCCTGGCCCGTACTCGTTCACGGTGACGGGCACCAGCCAGACCTGCGCGTCGATCCTCAGCGACGAGGGCTCGGCGACGTTCGTCGGCGAGGTCACGGGCACGGTGCACTACACGCGAACGACCGGCTTCATCACGCTCAGCGGTTCCGTTCGCGTGAACAACTCCGCCCCGGTCGACGTCACGGTGGTGTGCGGGGTCGTGATCACCTCCGCCGCCCCGACCTCCACGTTCGCCGTGGTCTGTCCCGCTCTCATGCCGTAGCTCCGCGCGGCCATGGCCGCGTCGTGGCGCAGTCGTCGACCGGCACCGTCCGGTCGGCGGCTGCGCCGTTTGTTTCTGCCGGCCCCTCCCGGCGCCCGACCCAGCCAAGGAGCATCTGATGACCCGTTCCCGCCTCGTCGCCGTGGCCGCGCTTTCGCTCGTCGCGTCGGCGACGCCCGCGTACGCCGCGAAGAAGCCCGTGATCTGCAACCTCATCAAGGACACCGCGGGCGATGCCGGCCTCGGCGGCGCCGCGGCGGCAGGAACGACGTACGACCCGAGCCTGGACATCCTGTCGGCGGACCTCGCCGTGAGCAGCAGCATGCTCACCGCGGTCATCCGTGTGAAGGACCTCACCAAGGACGACACGCTCGCTCCGACCGGCCGTACGTGGAACATCTCGTTCACGAACGGCACGCAGAGCGTGGGGATGAGCGCGTACCTGTCGCCCCTGGGTGGTGAGCAGTTCAGCACGAAGAAGGGTGTGTTCGACTACGCGAAGGACCAGATCCGCATTCACGTCGCCCTCGCTGACATCCCGAACGCGAAGATCAAGAAGGGCTCCGTCCTCCGCGGCTTCTACCTGGCCACCAATGTCGTCGTCGGCCTCGACCCGTCGCTCAACGCGGGCAGCTCCTTCGCGCCGCTCGGCGGCTCGACCGACTCCACGACGAGCACCGCGGCGTTCACCGTGGGGTCCCTGTCGTGCGTGAAGGTCGGCAAGTGAGCGGTCCACCCCGGCCCGCACCCCGTAAGGCAGCGCGCGCGGTCGCAGCCCTAGCCATGGTCGTACCGGCCCTGGCCGTGGTGGCGACCGCCGCCGGCGCGCGGGCGGACGACGAGCTGTTCCTCGAGCGCCGCTGGCGTGCGCTGCCGGGCGCGACGAACGCCCAGAACTCTCGTCTCGGACTCGACCTGCGCAACCGCACGGCGTACACGTTCTTCTCGACCGCGGACGGCCTGACCGTCCGCGGCTGGGACCTCGACGACCTCCGTCCGAGCACGCAGCCGGTCACAGTTCCCGGAGTGCCGCAGATCAAGGCGTCGACACCGATTGCCGTCGACGAGAGACACGCGACGGCGTTCCTCGCGCCCGAGGCGGGGCCGACGCAGTCACCGGCCGTCCACGTCTACGGCACCCGCGGGCGCCGCATGACGCTCTTGGGACAACCGGCCACCCGGTTCCCCGGCGGGTACAACGTGCTCGGCATGACCGTGGACGCCGCGCGTGACCGGCTGCTCGTGCTGGGCGCGCCCGGCGCGGGCACCGTGGTGAAGACGGCCGGCGCGGGGGTGGGCGGCGTCCTGCTGGACACGTGGCGGCTCACCGACCTGGCCCGCGGCGTCGTCGCATCCGACACCGTGCAACCCCTGCGCGTCCCGGCCGCCTGCGGTCAGGTCATCACGACGACGTTCGCAGCGGCGATCCTGCCGTCGCCCGACGGGCGTCGCGTGTACTTCGGCTGCCTGAGCAACCGAGGACTCGTCACGCCGCTGGGGCCGAACGTCGGCGACGTCAGCGGCGTTGCCGAGCTCGACCTCGCCGCCGCGGCGACCGGCGCCCCCACGGCGCTGCGGATCCGCCCCACCTCCGGCGACTTCGGTCAGGGCGACTCGTTCGCGCTGCCGACCGTCGGCAGGTTCGTCCTCAGTGCGGGTTCCGCCGTGACCACGACGGTCAAGGTCTTCGATGCCGTCCACGGGTACTACGTCGGCAACGTCGGCCTCAGCGACGGCATCGCGGCGAGCGGGTTCAACCCGCGGACCGGCCGTGGCTACTACGTCAACGGCAGTGGCCTCGGGATCTACGACGCGGCCGTGACGCCGGTGCCGCAAGGCTCGATCTACGAAGACTTCACGACCGACCTGGGCATCCTGCAGCGCGGCATCGACGTCGACCCGAAGACGCGGCGGGTATTCGTCGTCACTGCCGACGACGTCGTCAATGGCGTCGACCCGTACGTCGTCGTGTTCCGGGACGGCACACCCACCCAGGGCGACGACGACCGGGTCGACCTGTCGAGCCTCGACGTGGCCGAGCAGCCCGGCCTCTACGAGGCCTCGTGGTCGGCCGACGGCGCCGCGCTCGGCGCGGAGTTCCGCATGGTCGGCGGGCCCAACAACCTGCTGTTCAACGCCACCCACTTCGACTCGCGCGGCATCCTCACCAGGCCTGGCACGCGGTGGATGCAGTACGGCGCCGCGCGTGGCGTGCGGCTCACCCGCGACGAGGCCAGCGCCGAGGTCGTGACGAGCCGTTACGACAACGCCAGCTCGGCCGACGCCAACGGTGCGCAGCTCGCCGCGCCCGTCGTCTGCGCCGACTTCGGCTTCAGCGGCGGCGAGGTCACCGGCCACGACGCGGCGGTCCACTGCGACACGGCGAAGGCGCGCGCCGGAGGCCGCGCGATCGCCCAGCCCGCCCGCGTCCTCGCCTCGGTCACCGGCCATCCCGAGGCGGTCCCCGCGGGCGTCACCGTCAAGGTCGCCGACTCCTCCGTGGACGCTGCGCGCGACGCCGACGGCACGCTCGTGTCGACCGTCCGCGCGGAGGCCGAGGGCATCGACCTGGCCGGCGCCGTGCAGATCGGGCGGGTCGTCGCCAAGGCCACGGTCCGCGCGCACGGGAGGCCGGGGACGGCCACGACGTCGTACGAGCGCTCGGTCACCGGCCTCGTCGTCAACGGCGTCAAGGTCTGCGACACCGACTGCCCGCTGCCCCTCGTGAAGCAGGCGGTCGACCAGGCGTTCGGCGGCCGCGTCGTCGTGGACTTCCCCAAGCCCGACGCGTACGCCGCCCCCGACGGCAGCGCGGCGCGCGTCACCGACAACAGGTACCGCCACGTCGAGCGGGTGACGTTCGACGACGTGCCGGACGACATGACGGTCGCGCCGGCGATGGAGGTCACGGTGTACCTCGACGGCACCGCGTCGTCGCGGATGATCGTCGGGCTGGCCTCGGTCTCCGCGCAGGAGCGGTACCGCATCTACGAGGTCGGCAGCGAGCCGCCTCCGCCGCCCCGGGGGACCGCCCCGCCGACTCCTCTACCGACGCTGCCCGGCGATCCCACGGGGCCGGTGACCGGCGACGGCGGCACGACCGTCACCCGCACGGACGACGGCGGTGAGCGCCCGCTCGTCGCTGCGCCGCAGACGCCCGGCGACCTCGTCCAGCGGCTCCGCGACGGGCTGAAGGTGGTCATGCGCTCGCCCGGCCAGCTCGCGGGCGTGGCTGCGCTCTGGGCGCTGCTCGCGCTGCCCACGTACCTCGCGGCCCGCCGCCGCCTGCTGCTCGACCTGCCGTTCCTGCGCCGTTCCCTGGAGGAGTCCTCGTGAGCCGCTTCGGTCCCTCGGTCGACGGGTCGCTGACGACCCTCGGCGTCGTCGCGGCGGGGGTGATCGCGCTCTCCGTCGTGGCGTTGCAGCAGGGCGGCGGCACCGTGACCGAGGCCGTCGGCCCCGGTACGTCCGTCGCCGGCACGACGCAGCAGGAGATGTCGCGCACCGACGGCACCACGACCACCACCACCGGCAAGAACGGCGCCAAGACCGTCGCCGGCGGCAAGACGGTGAGCGGTGCCGTCAGCGGCCCCGGGGTCGCCCCCGAGGTCGCCAACGGCACCTGCAACTCCTCCAACAACGGCGGCAAGACCGACCGCGGCGTCTCCGCCACGTCGATCAAGCTCGGCGCCACCGTCGTGCAGTCCGGCATCGGCGCGTCGTTCCTCGGCCCCGTCCGCGTCGCGCTCAACGCCGTCAAGAACGACGTCAACCGGTCGGGCGGCATCTGCGGCCGCATGCTCGAGCTGAAGCTCGTCGACGACGGCTGGGACGCCAACCGCGGCTTCCAGTTCATCCAGAACCTCGTGCAGAGCGACAACGTCTTCGCGCTCGCGGTCAACCCGTCGTCCGAGGGCGTCCGCGTCGCGAGCATCGGCGGCTACTTCGGCAAGACGCGCACGCCGGTCGTCGGCAGCGACGGCATGCTCAACGACCAGTACCTCGACCCGTGGGTCTGGCCGATCGCCGCGTCGACCGTGTCGTCGATGCACGTCATGGCGCACGACGCGTGCAAGCGCCTGAACAAGAAGAACTTCAGCATCGTCTTCGACAACAAGTACCACTTCGGCGTCGAGGGCGCGTTCGCGTTCAACGCCGCCGTCAAGCGCTGCACGGGCAAGGACATCCCCGGCTACTTCAACCCCAAGACCGGCGGCGGGTGCAGCGCGCGGTTCTGCGCGATCACCGCCGGCCAGACGTCGTACGACACCGAGAACAAGGCGTGGAACGACGCCTGCTTCGGCGGCGCCGGCAGCGACAAGTGCGACTTCGTCGCGCTGCTGCTCGAGCCCAACGAGGCCGTCAACTTCTTACGCAACGGCACGCAGATCGAGGTCACGAAGGGCATGGCGCAGACGCTGTTCAACCGCGACTTCGCCAGCCGCTGCGGCTCCATCTGCGACGACGCGATGGTATGGACCGGCTACTACCCGCCGATCGAGCAGTTCGCCGCGATGCCCGCCGTGAAGAAGTACGTCTCGACGGTGCGCGGCGAGAGCCCCGACGTCGACGTGACCAACCAGTTCCTCGAGGGCGGCTACGCCGGCATGCAGCTGCTCGTCGACGCGCTGAAGCGCGTGGGCCCCAACCTCACCCGCGACCGGCTCAAGGCGACGCTCGACGGGATGGACCTCGACATCGGGCTGACCACGCCGCTGCGCTGGCGGCCGGGCAACCACCTCGCCAACGCGTCCATGCGGGCGTTCGCGATCCAGTACAAGGGCGGGTTCAACGGCTTCCGCAGCGTGACCGGCTGGATCCGCGACCCGTACCTCGGCCTCGACATGGAGCGGTGACCCGGCGCCATGTTGGACGTCCTCGTCTACCTGCTGCTGACGCTCCCGCTCATGGGGGCGTACGCGATGCTCGCGCTCGGCATCGTCGTCATCTTCCGCGCGTCCAAGGTCCTCAACCTTGCGCACGGCGCGATGGCGATGGCGCCGGCGTACCTCGTCTACTCGATGTCGGAGGCCGGCATCCCGGTCGGCATGGCGCTGCTGCTCGGCATCGCGTCGGGCGCGCTGCTCGGCGCCGCGACCGAGCGCTTCTTCGTCCGCCCGCTGCGCCGCCAGGGCCCGACCGCGCAGACGGTCGGCACCGTCGCGGTGTTCGGCCTCGTCGTGTCGGTCGTCGCGAAGGTCTACGGCACCACGCCGCTGACCGGCCCGCGGCTGTTCCCCGCGGGCGGCGTCAAGCTGCAGGGCAGCGTGCTGCAGTGGGGCAACATCGGGCTGTTCCTCACGGCGGCGCTCGTGGCGCTGGGCTTCGTCGCGCTGTTCCGCTTCACCAACCTCGGCCTCGCGCTGCGCGGCGCCGCCGACAACCGCACCGCCGCCGCGCTCGTCGGCGTCAACCCCGACCGCGCCGCGCTCGTCGCGTGGCTCATCGGCGGCGGCCTCGCCGGGTTCGCGGGCATCCTGCTCGGCGGCGTCACCAGCCTCTCGCCGTACTCCCTGTCGCTGCAGATGCTCCCCGCGTTCGTCGCGGCGCTCATGGGCGGCCTCGGCAGCCTCGGCGGCGCCATGGCCGGCGCGGTGCTCGTCGGCGGGCTGACCGGTCTCGTCCCCGCGTTCGGCCTCATCGAGTCCACGCGGCGGCTCACCAGCCAGCTCGGCATGTCGCAGCTGATCCTCACGATCGTCGCGCTGGTCGTCATGTACACCCGCGGCGGCCGCTACAGCGCCACCGACGTCCGCGCCGAGTCGGCGGGCTCGACCGAGGGCGGCAGCGGCCGCAAGCGCTACGACGTCTCCACCCAGCCGCGCGCCTCGCGGCACCGCGTCCGCAACTACACGGTGCTCGTCGCGCTGCTCGTGTGGCCGTTCGTCGGCAACCCGTTCACGCTGCTCGGCGACGCGGTGCAGGCGTCGCTGTACGTCATCGCCGCGGCGTCGATCGTGCTCCTCACCGGCTGGGTCGGGCAGATCTCGCTGGCGCAGGCGGCGTTCGTCGGCATCGGCGGCTACGGCTCCGCGCTCGTCATCAACGAGCTCGGCCTGCCGTTCCCCGCCAACCTGATCGCCGGCGCCGTCATCGCGGCGCTCGCGGCCGCGGCGCTCGGCGTCGTCGCGCTGCGCGTCCGCGGCCTGTACCTCGCGGTGGCGACGCTGATCTTCGCGTACATGGCCGACTCGTACCTCTTCGTCGCGCCGTGGTTCGCGGGCTCCGGCGGCGTCTCGATCGTCGAGGCGAAGCCGATCGGGCGGCCCGACGTCTTCCCGTTCTTCGACCTCTCCGACCGGCGGACGTTCTACTACGTCGCGCTGGCCGTGGCCGCGACGGTGCTGTTCGCGCTGGCCAACCTGCGCGACTCCAAGACCGGCCGCGCGTTCTTCGCGATCCGCGGCTCCGAGACGGCGGCGGCGTCACTGGGCATCGACGTCCGCCGCTACAAGCTGCTGGCGTTCGCCCTCGCCGGCGGCATCGCCGGGCTCGCCGGCAACCTCCAGCTCGTCAGCAAGAGCAGCATCGTCAGCACGGACTTCGCGATCAGCATGTCGCTGCTGTTCCTCGCGATCGCCGTCGTCGGCGGGTTGCAGAGCCTCGAGGGGCTGGTCGCCTCGGCGATCCTCTTCGCCGGCCTGAACGAGCTGTTCTACCGGGTCAGCGCGCTGTCCGGTTACCTCGAAGTGACCTCCGCCGGCCTGCTGGCCGTCGTGCTCCTGGTCTACCCGGGTGGGCTGGCGCAGCTCCCCGCGACCGTACGTCGTCTCCTGCGAACGGAGCGGCTGCGGACCGTGGGCGAGCAGCTCGCCCGGGCTCGCGCGCGAGCGGGTGAGGGGCTCGCGGCGCGTAGGACGGCACCCGCGTCCGCAGAGGGGCGGGCGCGGGTGCCGTCTGCGGGGGAGGCGCCCCGCAGGGCGCGGCTGGCCGAGCCGCTGCTGCTGCCGTTGACGGCGAAGGCGACCGCCCCCGTGGCGGCTGCCGCGCCGGCGCCGGTCGTGACCACCGAGTCGCTCGGCGTCGACCTGGCTCGCCTCGGCGACGACGCGGGCGTACCCCCGGGCATCGTCCCGATGGGCGTGCCTGTGCTGGAGGCGCGGGACATCCGGGTGGAGTTCGACGGCCTCGTCGCCGTCGACAACGCCAGCCTGAAGCTCCACGAGGGGCAGATCGTCGGCCTCATCGGCCCCAACGGCGCCGGCAAGACCACGTTGTTCAACGCCGTCTCGGGGCTGGTGCGCCCGACCAGCGGCACCGTGCACCTGTTCGGCGACGACGTCACCGACCTCGACGTGCACGTCCGCGCGCGGCGCGGGCTGGGGCGGACGTTCCAGGCGATCCAGCTCTTCCCGCAGCTCACCGTCTACGAGAACCTCCTCGTCGCCACCCACGCCAACAACGACTCCGGCCTCTTCTCGCACGTGGCGCTGACCCGCCGCGGGCTGCGGCACGAGGCGGCGGCGGAGGACGTCGTACGCCGCGTGGTCGCCGCCATGGGCCTCGAGGCCGTCGCGGACCGCACCGTGGCCGGGCTGCCGTTCGGGGTGCTGCGGCAGGTCGAGATCGCGCGCACCGTCGTCACCGGCTCGCCCGTCGTCATGCTCGACGAGCCGGCGTCCGGGCTCGACAACGCGGAGACCGACCGCCTGTCCGACCTGCTCTACGGCCTGCGCGACCGCCTCGGTCTCACGCTGCTGCTCATCGAGCACGACGTCCGCATGGTCACCGAGGTCAGCGACTACATGTACGTCCTCGTCTACGGCAAGATCGTCGCCGCCGGCACGCCCGACGAGGTCCGCAACGACCCCGTGGTCACGGCGGCGTACCTCGGCGAGCCGACCGGCGCCGAGGCCGAGACCGGCACCGCGACCTCCGAGCTGGTGAGCGTCTGATGGCCCTCCTCGACGTCCGCGACCTCACCGTCTCGTACGGCCCCGTCGTCGCCCTGCGCAACGTCACGCTCTCCGTCGAGCCCGGCGAGATCGTCGCGGTCATCGGCGCCAACGGCGCCGGCAAGTCCACCCTCCTCAAGTCGGTCTCGGGCCTGCTCGCGCCGCGGTCGGGGTCGATCGAGTTCGGCGGCGTGCCCATCGCGGGCAAGGCGGCGTACGACGTCATCACGCTCGGCCTCGCGCACCTGCCGGAGGGGCGTGAGCTGTTCCGCGAGCTGACCGTTCTCGAGAACCTCCACCTCGGCTTCTGGACCGGCCGCGCCGACACCGCGCTGCGCGACCAGCGCGTCGAGCAGGTGTTCGGGTACTTCCCGCGGCTGCGCGAGCGGGCCAAGCAGCGCGCGGCCACGCTGTCCGGCGGCGAGGCGCAGATGCTCGGCGTCGCGCGGGCGCTCATGTGCGAGCCGCGGCTGCTGCTCGTCGACGAGCTGTCGCTCGGGCTGGCGCCGATGGTCGTGACGCAGCTGTTCGACATCCTGCGGCAGGCCAACGACCGCGGCATGAGCCTCGTCATCGTCGAGCAGTTCGTGCACCTCGCGCTGGGCAACAGCCACCGCGCGTACGTCCTCGCCAAGGGCGAGGTGGTCCGCAGCGGCCCGAGCGCCGAGCTGCTCGCCGACCCGGCGCTGGCGGCGTCGTACCTCGGCGACTCCGCGCCCGACGCCGGGCGGCGCCGGGCCCGCGCGGGTGTCTAGACGGGGCGTCGCGGCGCTCGCCGGGCTGCTCGTGGTCGTCGGCGCGGTGCTCGCGGTACGCCTCGCCACCGCCTCGGGCTCCCCGCTCACGCAGGAGGAGCTGGTGGCGTACCAGGCCGCCGTCCACCCGCCGCTGTCCGAGGGCGGCCGGCTCGTGCAGGAGCGGCTCAAGCCCGCCGCCGGCGCCACGACCCCGGTCGCCGACGCCGAGGGCTGGGCGCGCGAGCTCGAGGACGTCCGCGCGAAGGTCGCGGCCGTGGAGCCGCCGTCGCAGCTCGCGGAGGCGCACCGGCTCTTCGACGCGGCGCTGGCGGCGTACGCGGAGACCGCGCGGCTCGTCGCCGACGGCAGCCCCGGCGCGGTGGCGACGGGGGAGCGTGCCGACAGGACGTACGACGACGCGAGCCGCATCCTCCAGCGCGAACGCCGCCGCCTCGGCCTCGGCCCGACCGCGGAGTTCCCCGACCCGGAGGCGTAATCAACGGGCCTCTCGCCGTGTGGCGTCAGGCGCCCCGTAGCGCCGCGACCTCCGAGGAGACCCGTGTCCCCGCTTCGCCCGACGTTCGCCCTGCTCGCCGCCGGCCTCGCGCTCTGTGCCGTCCCCGCCGGCGCGGAGTGCGTCACGTACGAGCCAGGCCCGACGATGAACTACCCGGACTCGCCGGTGCCGCTGCCGTCGACGCCGCTGCACGTCGTGGCGATCTACGGTCCGGGCACGCTCAGCGTGACGCCTACCGACTGCCCCTGACCGTCAGGTCACGGTGAGCTTCAGCGTGCGGCCGGTGCCGGGCGCGTGGTCTGGGGCGCCGCGCCAGTGGATCCGGTACAGGTACGTCCCCCGCGCGGCCGGCGTGACGTAGCGCGAGTACCTGCTCGTCGGCGACAGCGCCGAGCGGACGACGTTGCGCCACCCGATGCCGGTGTACCAGCGCTGCAGCCAGTACGTCGTCCCCGGGTGCGCCGGCGTGACGGCGCCGTAGATCCGCGCGGTCGACCCGAGCGGCATGCTCGCCGTCGACAGCGTCGAGGTCACCTTCGCCGCGACGACGACGGTCTGCGCGGGCTGCGTCGCGGGCGCGTACGACGCGTCGCCGGCCCACACCCACCGCACGGACACGGCGGCGGAGGGCTTGAACGTCACCCGCACCCGCCCGTCCGCGCCGGTGACGGCGGTCGTGATCGCCGGCCAGGTCGTGGTGCCGTTGCGCTGGCCCTGCAGCGTCAGCGTCCGCCCCGGCACACCGGCCCCGCCGGAGACGAGCCGGCCGGTCACGGTGACCGTGGCGCCGTACACGACGCTCTTCGGCGAGACCCCGAGCGTGACCGCGGCCGGCGCCGGCGTCGTCGGGATCACGAGGAGCGTGATGCTGTTCGCGGGGTACGACGCCGACACCGCGCCGCCGGTGACCGGCACGTCGGCGAGGTGCTGGATCGCACCGAGGTCGGCCGCCGAGTACCGCCACACCCGCGCCCCCGCGCCGAACGACGCGCCCGACAGCCCCACAGGCGACGACAGCTCCTCGCCGGTCTTGTTGACGACCATGACGGTGACGGCGCCGTCGGAGGAGCGCTGCGCGGCGTACGCCGCGAGCCGGCCCTGGTCACCCGACGTCGCGCGGACCGACGTGTCGCCGAAGCGGCCGCCGCTGCCGTCGTACTCGCGGTACATCCGGAACGCGTACGCCCCCGGGTCCTCGTCGTCGAGCCCGCCCCAGAGCATCGCGGCGTCGAGGCGCTCTCGGCCGAATATGCCGAGGACGTCGGCCTGCGCGAGGGCGCCGTTCATCGACTCGTGGCCGCCGAAGTCGTACTCGCTGACCATCGTCCGCGTGCCCGGGTAGCGCGCAGCGACGATCTCGCGCATCCACGGGATGAGCCTGATCGGCGGGGCGCCGACGGCGCCGCCGATCCACGACTCGTCGGTGTACGTGGGGTCCCACAGGCTGCGCGTCGACCGCAGCCGCAGCGCCTGCGTCTCCGCCGACCCCGCGCTCGCCAGGGCGACGCCGGTGGCCTGCGGGTAGTAGTGCTCGTCGAACACGTCGAGCAGCCGCTTGCCTGCCGTGGCCGACGCCGCCTTCATCTCCGCGAGGTACCACTCGGCCATCGGCACGCCGCCGTGCGCCGTACGGTCCGGGCCGTTGCCGCAGCCCTCGCTGTCGGCGGGGGAGTAGAAGTACGCGCACCAGCCCCAGTCGCCGGGGCCGCTCACCGCCGCGGCCGCGTCGGCGGCCTTGACCGCCTTGGCCGTCGCGACGGAGCGGTCGCGGAGCTGGTCGTACGTCACCGGGGCCGGGTGCACGTCGCGGTGCGTGTCGTCCCAGAGCGCGGGCTCGTTGTCGAGCGCGTACGTCCGCACCCCCGTCGTGGCAGCCGGGCCGTGCGTCGCGACGAGGTGCTCGACCATCGTCTTCACGAACGCCGGCCCCGCCGCGACCGACGTGTCCAGCGGGTCGTTGCCGGTGATCTCGGCGCCGCCGGGAGAGGCGAGCCCGTTGCCGCAGTCGGGGTCCCACTGCGAGTCGGTGCCGGTCTGCGCGCCGTACTTCGAGACCGTGAACCCGCACGCGAACGGGTGCGTGGCCGGCGAGTCCTTGGCGACCCAGCCGGTCATCGGCACGGTGACGACGGGGCGTACGCCGCGTGAGAGGTCGCCCGCGACCTTGCTGTCGAGCGAGTCGCCGGGGTCGCGGACGATGTTCTCGAAGTACCAGTCGCTCCCGGTGTTGTGCGTGTTGTTGGTCCAGTTGTAGCGGCTCGTCGCGTTGCCGCCCCAGCGGTCTGCCGTGAGGCCCAGCGAGGTCTGGAGGGATGCGGGCGCGTAGTTCATGCCGTAGACGTCGGGGCTGATGGGGTGGCGGCCGGCGGCGACGTCCACGGCGAGCGCCGGACCGGCTGTGGCGAGCGCGGGGGCGGCGGGAGCCAGCGCGACGGCGAGCGCGCAGGCGACGACGGCGGCGAGACGGGGCACACCAGCAGTGTCGGCGTTCGCGCGGTCCGGGTTCACGGCTTCGCCCGATCTGTAATCAACGGCACCGGCGCCGTGTGCCGACCGGTGCCATGTCCGGCGCCGCCGAAACCCCGAGGAGAAACGCCTTGTCCGTCCGTCCCGTCCTCGCCGCGGCGGCGCTGCTCGCCGCCGGCCTCGCCACCGCCGCCCCCGCGCACGCCGCGTGCTACTCGTACCGGCCGGGCAGCCCCGTCGTCTACCGGCGAATCGGCGACAACGCCGTGCTCGTCGTCTACGGCCCCGGCACCCTCACCGTCACGCCGACGGACTGCCCGTGAACGCCGCCCGGTTGCTCGCCGTCGCGGCGCTCGCGCTCGCCGCGTACGCCGCCGGTCCCGCGCACGCCGAGTGCGTGACGTACACCCCGGGACCGGTGATCGACGGGCCGGACGTGCCGCCGATCCAGTACGTGGTGCGCGGCCCCGGCACCGTCAGCGTCACGCCCACCGACTGCCCTCCCGTCGCCCGGTAATCAACGGCGCTTCCGCCCGTGTGCCGTCCGGTCGCCCACCTCCGGGCGCCACGACAAGGAGGAATCCCAGTGCGCAAGATCTCGACGGTCGTCGCCGCCGCCGCTCTCATGGGCGGGGCGTTCGTGCTGACCGCGACCCCGGCCTCGGCCGAGTGCCTGACCTACACGGGCACGACCAACCCGATCGTCACCGTCCAGGGCCCCTACGGGCCCAACACGGTCTACGCCCCCGGCGACGTCGACGTCGACCCGGCGGACTGCTACAAGACGGTCGTCGACCTCGTCGGCGCGTAAGCATCACCCGAGAGGGGCGGACCCGGTCCGCCCCTCTCGGCATGTCATCCCCAGCAACGGCGCCCCCGGGGCGCCGCCGACCAGAAGGACAACCCTCGTGCGCATGCTCTCCCTCCGGCTCGCCGCCGGTGCCGTCGCCGCCGCCGCGCTCGCCGTCTCGGCGCCCGCCGCCTCGGCCGGCTGCGTCTCGGCCCCCGGCTCGACCGAGCCGCTCATCGAGATCTACAAGCCGGTCCACACGACGGTCAACGACCCCGGCACCATCACGATCTCGCCGACCGACTGCCTCACCGACGCCAAGGAAGCCCTCGAGGTCATCGGGCGCTAGCGAGAGCCACGCCGGGCGCCGTCTCACCGGCGGCGTCCGGCCTGGCCGTGCACGATGCGCTCCGCGATCTCGCGCAGCTTGACGTTCTCGCGCTGCGACGCGGCGCGCAGCAGCGCGAACGCCTCCTCCGGCGTGCACCCCTGCTCGGCCATGAGCACGCCCTTCGCCTGCTCGATGACCGCGCGCGAGGCCATCGCGTCCTGGAGCTGCTCGGCGAGCGTACGGCTGGCGCGGTAGACCTCGGCGTTCGTGATCGCGACGCTGGCCTGTCCCGCGAAGAGCCTGCCGACGTCGGTCGCCCCGTCGAAGCCGTCGTGGTCGGTGGAGTAGAGGTTCAGGGCGCCGATCGACCGGCCGCTGACGGACAGTGGCAGCGACAGCGACGAACGGATGCCCTGGCGCGTCGCGGCGTCCGCGAAGACCGGCCACCGCGCGTCGGCGGACATCTCGGGGATGACGTAGACCTCGCCGTAGCGGCTCGCGTCGAGGCAAGGGCCTTCGAGGGTCTCGTACTGCGCGTTGTCGAGCTGCTGGGCCAGGTCGTCGGTGCTGACGACGGTGTACGGCTGCCCCTCGGCCCAGAGCGTCACGCTGCCGGCCGAGCAGCGGGGGATGGTCGCGCAGGCGAGGTCGGCGAGACGCTGCAGCGTCTCCTCGTACGACTCCTCCGTCTGGAGGAGGCCCACCAGCTCCGCCCGCCGAGCGGCCAGCTCGTCGGGGGTCTCGGCGGCGACGGGATCAGGGGCGTCGTCGGGACGCGCGGTACTCACGTTTCACCTTCGAGGACGGTCCGGGCTCTCGCCGCCTGCGGACTCGAGCGGCGTTTCCTGCGGGTTCATGCCGTGTCGTATGCCCCGCCGGAGGCGGATTCTACCGGTGATCTGAGCGTGCTTTGTGCCCCGGGGAGGGGTAGGGCTCTACTCTTGTGCGACGCGTTCACCGAGGAGGGTGCGTTCCACGTGGGTAGCGGGCAGACCGCTTGGGAGTCGGCGCTGATCCAGCTGGAGAACGCCGTTCGCGAGCTGGGTCTCGACGACGGTCTCCACCAGCTGCTGCGGACGCCACGGCGGGCGCTCACCGTGTCGGTGCCGCTGCGCTACGACGACGGCCACGTCGAGGTGCTCACCGGCTACCGCGTCCAGCACAACCTCGCCCGCGGCCCCGCCAAGGGCGGCGTGCGCTACCACCCGGGCACCGACCTCGACGAGGTCAAGGCGCTGGCGATGTGGATGACGTGGAAGTGCGCGCTCATCGGGATCCCGTACGGCGGGGCGAAGGGCGGCGTCGCGGTCGATCCCAAGCTGCTGTCCCGCAACGAGGTCGAGCGGGTCACCCGGCGGTACGCCTCGGAGATCATCCCGATCATCGGCCCCGAGCGGGACATCCCCGCGCCCGACATGGGCACCGACGAGCAGACGATGGCCTGGATGATGGACACGTTCTCGGTCCAGACCGGCTACTCGGTGCCCGGCGTCGTCACCGGCAAGCCCGTCGCCATCGGCGGCTCCGAGGGTCGTGGCGGTGCCACGTCCCGGGGCGTCATGTACTCGACGTTCTCCGCGCTGCGCGAGGCGGGCGTCGACTACCGCGGCGCCTCCGTCGCGGTGCAGGGCTTCGGCAAGGTCGGCGGGCTGGCCGCGCAGTACCTCCACGACGCCGGCTGCAAGGTCGTCGCGGTCAGCGACGTCAAGGGTGGCATCTACAACCCGCGCGGCCTCAACCCCATCGCGCTGATGCGCCATCTTCGCGCCGGCGCCGACACCGTCGTCGGCTACCCCGGCACCGACACCATCACCAACGACGAGCTGGTCGAGCTCGACGTCGACGTGCTCGTCCCCGCCGCGCTCGAGGGCGTCGTCACCGAGGAGAACGCCGACCGCGTCCGCGCGAAGTTCATCGTCGAGGGCGCCAACGGCCCCACCACTCCCGCCGCCGACTCGATCCTCGAGGACCGTGGCGTCACCGTCGTCCCCGACGTGCTCGCCAACTCCGGCGGCGTCGCGGTGTCGTACTTCGAGTGGGTCCAGGACCTGCAGGCGTACTTCTGGAGCGAGGACGAGGTCAACGACCGCCTCAAGGCGCTCATGGACCGGGCGTACACCGACGTGTCCGGGCTGGCCCGTGAGCGCGGGGTGTCGCTGCGTACGGCGGCGCAGATGATCGGCGTCGGCCGCGTCGCCGAGGCCCACCGCACCCGCGGCCTCTACCCGTAGGGGCCGGGCCCGGATGTTACCGGTGAGTACGGGCTGACGCGCGTGCTCAGGCGGTGACTTTGGCCGTCCGTACCCACCGGTAACTTGCGCGCGGGCGGCGAGCGGCCTTGGCGCGGGGTGCTCGGCGTGCCAGAATGACACCGTTGTCATTCCGCCGGGCACGACAGGAGCACGCGTGGACGCCGTACCCGCCCTCCCGAGCTACGAGACCACCGAGCTGACCGAGCGCGACCGCAAGATCCTCGCGTTCGAGCGCCAGTGGTGGAAGTACGCCGGCGCCAAGGAGCAGGCGATCCGCGAGCTGTTCGACATGTCCGCGACGCGCTACTACCAGGTCCTCAACGCGCTCATCGACCGCCCCGAGGCCCTCGTCCACGACCCGATGCTGGTCAAGCGGCTGCGCCGCCTGCGCGCCACCCGCCAGCGCACCCGCCACGCCCGCCGCCTCGGCCTCGACGGCTAGGCGCTGACGGGCACCCGCGTCCGTACGCCGGCTCTCCACCCGGCGCTCCGCAACGCGCTCGGCGGCGTCCTCGCCGTCGCCCTCGTCTCCGGGGGCATCGTCGCCCTCCAGTGGCTCGTCCCCGCCGAACGCGACTCGCCGGCCGTCGTCAGCGAGCCGGGCGACACGTTCACCCTCCCCGCGACGCCCTCGCCGCAGCCGCCGCGCACCCCGACCCCCAAGCCGACCCCGAGCGCGACGCCGACGCCGACGACGGCGAGCCCCACGGCGGCCGTACGTCCCGCGGTCACCGTGCTCAACAACTCCCGCATCACCGGCCTCGCCGCCAAGGCCGCGCGGGACTTCGCCGCGGGCGGCTGGCGCATCGCCGCGACCGGCAACCTCTCCGGCAGGCTGCCGCGCACGACCGTCTACTTCTCGCCGGGCCAGGAGGCCGACGCGGTGACGCTGCGGCGGCAGTTCCCGGCGATCCAGGACGTGGCGCCGCGCTACGCGGGCCTGCCCGGCGAGGGCGGCCTGACCGTCGTCGTCACGCGCGACTACCCTTCCTGACCGTGCTCCCCGCATCCCGTACGGCGTCCGGCGAGGCCGCGCTCGCGGCCATGGTCGCCGACCCCGCGACCGCCCTGCTGACGCTCGACTACGACGGCACGCTGTCGCCGATCGCCACCCGCCCCGAGGACGCCGTGCCCGCGCCGGGCGCGCTCGGCGCGCTGACCGCGTGCACACAGGTGTTCGACACCGTCGCGATCGTCACCGGCCGCCCCGCCGCCGTCGTCGTGTCGCTCGCGGGCGCCGCCGCCGTCGACAACCTCGTCGTCCTCGGCCACTACGGCGAGGAGCGCTGGACCGCCGCCGAGGGCCTCGTCGCGCCGCCGCAGCACCCTGGTCTGCCCGCCGCCAGGCACCTGCTCACCGAACGCCTCCAGCCGCTGTTCGAGCACGGCGTCCGCGTCGAGGAGAAGGGCCTGTCCGTCGCGGTGCACACCCGGGCGTCGGACGACCCGGAGGGGATGCTCGCGCGGGCGTGCGACATCGTGCTCGCCGTCGCCGACGAGACCCGCCTCGACGTCAACCACGGCCGGTTCCTCGTCGAGCTGCGCGCCCCCGGCGCCGCCGACAAGAAGACCGCCATCCGCTCGCTCATCGCGGAGCGTTCGCCCAAGTCCGTGCTCTTCGCGGGCGACGACCTCGTGGACCTGCCGGCGTACGAGGCCGTCGCCGAGTTCCGCGACGGAGGCGGGCTCGGCGTCGGAGTCTTCGTGGACAACCCCGAGGCGGTCAGCGTGCGGGAGATGGCCGACGTCGTGCTGCCCGACACCGCGGCGTGCGTACGGTTCCTCGCGGACCTCGCCGCCGCGGCGCACGCATGAACGACGCCCACGACCGCAACCGCGCGCAGTACGGCGCCGTCGCCGCCAACTACACGACCAGCGCCAGCCACGCCGGGGGTGACGACCTGGCGTGGTTCTCCGCCCGCGCCGCATCCCTCGCGCCCGGCGTCGCGCTGGACGTCGCGTGCGGCGGCGGCTTCTCGACCCGCGCGCTGGCGGCCGCCGGACATCGGGTCGTCGCGACCGACCTGACGTACGAGTCGGTGGTCGCCGCGCGCGGCGCGACGGAGGCCCCGGTGATGTGGGCGCAGGGCGCCGCCGAACGCCTCCCTGTCGCGACCGCGAGCGTCGGTATCGCCGCCTGCCGGATCGCGCCGCACCACTTCGCGGACATCGCGGCGTTCGTCGACGAGGTGGCGCGGGTGCTCGCGCCGGGCGGGACGTTCCTGCTGGTCGACACGACGGTGCCGCTGGACGAGGACCTCGCCCGCTGGCTGGACGACGTCGAACGCCGCCGCGACCCCTCCCACGAACGTTCCTGGCCGCCCTCCCGCTGGCGCGCCGTCGTGTCCGGCGCGGGGCTGCGCGTCGAGGAGACGCAGCTGTTCCGCAAGCGGCACGAGATCGAGCCCTGGCTGGCCCGCGCGGGGTGCACGGGGGAGCGGGCCGACGAGGTCCGCGGGCTCTTCGCCTCCGCGCCACCGGCCGTGAAGGAGGCGTACCTCGTCGACGACGTCTCGTACACCGACACCAAGGTCTGCCTCCGCGCGACGAAGACGTAACCCTCGCGCTTTTCGTGATCTTGGCGACGTTCGTGCTGCCCGGGCGACACGAACGTCGCCAAGATCACGGAGCGGAGCGGGTGGGACCGGTCGCGGTCGGCCGTCTCCATCGCTCACGAAAGGCGTGGCGATCGCCGCCCGCCCCGCTCTCAGCGGTAGCGCGAGGCCCATGCCTCGGCCGCCGCCGCGGCGACCGGGTCGATCGACGGGCGGACCGTACGGCGCGCCGCCGCGAAGTGCGCCTTGGTGACGACGGGCGCGGCCATCGACTCGCGCATCGCGACCATCGCGGCCTCGCGCGCGAGCGCCGCGAGGTCGGCGGCGGAGTACCGCTCGCAGGCGCGCCCCAGCGCGTCCAGCGACACGTCGTCGGCGAGCGGCATGCGCTTCGTGGCCGTGCGCAGGATGTCGGCGCGGCTGCCCGCGTCGGGCGGCGGTACGTGCACGAGCCGGTCGAAGCGCCCGGGCCGCAGCAGCGCGGGATCGACCAGCTCGGGCCTGTTGGTCGCGGCGACGACGAACACGTCGTGCCGCTCCTCGATGCCGTCGAGCTCGGTGAGCAGCTGCGCGACGACCCGGTCGGTCGGCGCGTCGTCGCGCCCGCCGCGCTGCGGCGCCAGCGCGTCGATCTCGTCGAAGAACACCAGCGCAGGCGCCGACCCGCGCGCCCGCCGGAACAGCTCGCGTACGCCGCGCTCGGACTCGCCGACCCACTTCGACAGCAGCTCGGCGCCGCGGATCGGGAAGAAGTTCGCGTGCGCCTCGTTCGCCAGCGCCTTGACGAGGAACGTCTTGCCGCACCCGGGCGGCCCGTACAGCAGCACGCCGCGCGCGGGCTCGACGCCGAGGCGTTCGAACGTCTCCGGGTACGCGAGCGGCCACACGACCGTCTCCAGGAGCTGCCGCTTGGTCTCCTCCATGCCGCCGACGTCGGCCATGGAGACGTCGGCGACCTCGAGCGACGACTGCTCGACGGCGCTCGGGTGGACGTCCTCCAGCGCCTCCTCGAAGTCCGCGAACGTCACCGACACGTTCTTCTCGCCGGTCGCCGCCAGGCGCGCCGCGGCGCGGACCGACGCCTCGCGGCACAACGCCTTGATGTCCGCCGCGACGAACCCCGGCGTCCGCGCCGCGATCTCGTCGAGCCTCACGTCGGGGTCGAGCGGCATCGGCCGGGTGAACACCTCGAGGATCCGCTGGCGGAGAGGGCGTTGCGGCAGGGAGACGGTGAGCTCCTGGTCGAGGAGGCCTGGGCGCCGGATGTCGGGGCAGACCTCCTCGGGCCGCGACGTCGTGCAGACGACGGCGACCTTCGGGTCCTTCATCGCGACCTCGATCTGCTCCTGCAGGATCGACAGCAGCGGGCCTGGCTCCTCGCGCGGCGCGACCGCCTCGACGTCCTCGATGAGCACCACGGCGGGCGAGCGCGCGATGGCGTCGGCGATGGTCTTCTTCAACGTCGCCATGGCGTCGTTCGGCTCGGACCGCGCCAGCGCCGGCGCCCAGAGCCTGAAGAGAGCCGCGCCGACCTGGTGTGCCACGGCCTCCACCAGCGGCCCCTTGCCGGAGCCCGCGGGGCCGGTGAGCAGCACGCCGACCTCGGGCCGCGCGCCGAGGCGTTCGAGCAGGTGCGCGCGGTGGAACGCGAGGTCGAACCACTCCCGCAGCGTCTCCGCCTGCTCGTCCAGCGCCGGCAGGTCGGCGACGGTCACCTTCGGCGCGACGGGCGTGGACGACGTCGCGGTCGCGGCGCCGCCGACCTGCACCGTCGTCTGCATGCCGACCCGGACGAGCCCGCCGGGGGAGACCGCGAGCACCTGCAGGACGAACTGCTGCCACGACTCGCCCCACGCCGCGCCGAACGTCCGGATCATCGCCTGCACCTGCGCGCCGTCGTCGGGCCGCGCGAAGTCCTGCGGCAGCAGGCTGACGCCGTCGCCGGTCGTCACGACCTTGCCGAGCAGCGCCATCCGCAACGCCGCGGGGTCGACTCCCGACGGCAGCGACGGCAGCCCGCCCAGGACGATCGCCGACGCCGGCGCGACGCGCGCGGGCGCGACGAGCACCTGGTCTCCGGGCCGGACGCCGAGGTTGCCCAGCACCAGCTCGTCGAGGAAGACAAGCCCCGGGTTGTCCTCCTCGCCGGCCATCGCGACCATAGCGCCCGTACGGCGTCTTCCCGTCAGCTCCAACGGTTCCCACGGCCGCATGCCGAGCATCGACAGCACGCGCGGGTGGATGCGGACGATGCCGCGGCGCGCGTCGAGCGGCGCGGCGTGCACCGCCGCGCGCATCGTGATGGGGCCGCTCACGGCGTCGCGGGGGGCGCGTCGAGCGCCGCGAGCTGGCGGTCGAGCCACGCCTGCGGCGGCAGCGCGGTCGCGGCCTTGGCGAGCGCGTCGCAACGCGAGCGGCGTTCCGCGGCGGGCATCCGCAGCCCCTCGTCGATCGCGGCCGCGGTGCCCGACACGTCGAACGGGTTGACCACCAGCGCCCAGTCGGCCATCTCCGCCGCGGCGCCGGCCTCGCGCGACAACACCAGCGCGCAGCCGTCGCGCGAGAGGGTGGGCCCCTCCTTGGCGACGAGGTTCATGCCGTCGCGGACGGGGTTGACGACGAGCACGTCGGCGAGCGACAACGCCGCGAGCGAGCGCGGGTAGTCGTCGCTGACCTCGAGGCGTACGGGCTGCCAGCCTGGCCGCCCGAACTCCTCGTTGATCTCGTGCGCCGTGCGCTGCACCGAGGCGGTGTACTCGCGGTACTCCGGCAGGTCGTGGCGGCTCGGGTACGCGAACGCCAGGTGCACCACACGCTCGTGCCACTCCGGCTTGGTACGCAGCAGCTCCCTGAACGCGGCGAGGCCGCGGACGATGTTCTTGGACAGCTCCGTACGGTCGATGCGCAGGACGACCTGGCGGTCGCCGGCCCACGTCTCCAGCGCCGTACGGCGCACCGCCACGTCGGGCTGGGACGCGCGCTCGCGCAGCTCGTCGCCGTCGATGCCGAGCGCGTGCACGCCGACGTTGCAGTCGTGGTCGTCGAGGCCGACGAGGCCGTGCCGCGCGGGCACGCCGAGGATCTTCCGCGCGCAGTCCATGAACGCGTCCGCCCACCGGTGGGTCAGGAACCCCGCGTGGTCCGCGCCGAGGATGCCCTCGAGCAGCGCGACCGCGACGTCGTCGGGGAGCAGCGCGAAGTACTCGGGCGTCGCCCACGGCGTGTGCGAGAAGTGCGCGATGCGGACGTCGCGCCGGCGGTCGCGGAGCAGCCGCGGCACCAGCGAGAGGTGGTAGTCCTGCACGACGACCGACGCGCCGGGCGCGGCCTCCTCGGCGAGCGCGTCGGCGAACGCCGTGTTGACCTCGACGTACGCCGCCCACTCGCGCCGCCACGCCGCGTCGAACGACGGCTGCGTCGCGAGGCCGTACAGGTGGTGGGAGGTGAACCAGAGGGTGCCGTTGGCGATGCCGTTGTAGGCGCGGTCGTACGTGTGCGGCTCCATCGCGAGCATCCGGACGCGCGCGCCGTTGGTGTCGTAGCCGGCCTCGTCGAGGCGCCCGGCAGGCGCGGCCGAGGCGGCGGCGCGGTCGGCCTCGGAGATCGCGGCGCAGACCCAGACGGCGTCGCCGGACGCGAGCACCGTACGCAGCGCGGAGACGAGCCCGCCGGCGCCGCGGCTCGCGGTGAGCGTGCCGTCGTCGGCGGCCCGGAACGACACCGGCCCGCGGTTGGACGCGACGACGACCTTGGCGGCTGGCACGCCCCGGAGACTACCCAGGGGGAGTGGACATATGGTCGGCCGCGGCGCTGAACCGCTGCACCAGGTCGAGCCGCGCGAGCGCGGTGTCGCGGGTTCCGTCGGTGCCGCCCGACTCCAGCAGGCGGCGCAGCGTCGCCGCGAGCGCCGTCCCCGTGAACGGCTTCGTCAGGTACGCCGTGGCGCCGGCGTCCCAGCCCTCCTGCTCGGCGTTGATCCCGGCCTTGGCCGTGAGCAGCACGATCGGCAGGTCGGCCAGCTCGGGGTCCTCGCGCAGCTGGCGGAGGACCTCGATGCCGTCGAGCCCCGGCATCATGACGTCGAGGATCACGGCGTCCGGCTTGCTCGCGCGGACGGCCTCGATCCCGGCGCTGCCGTCGGGTGCCTCGGTGACGTCGAAGCCCTCGAAGCCGAGCGACACCCTGGTCATGTGCCTGACGTCCTCGTCGTCGTCGACGAGCAGGACGCGCGGTCTGGTCATCAGTGCTCCGCCCCCGCGGGTCGGTGTTCCTGTCCCCGGCTGTCCATGATTGGTCGTCACACTGTGCTTATCCATGGTCACATTGGGCGGTTGACGCTTCGTAGCGGTGGACGGTCCAAAAGGGGCAGGTCGTAGGAAACGACCCGGTAGTCCTGACGCACCGTACGGAACTGCCGCAAGGTGGTCGCCGCGTCTTCGCTGACTGTTGCCCTGCCCTCGGCCACGAGGCGCCGCAGCATCGCGTGCTGGATGACGAACGCCATCCGCCCCAGCTTCTGCACCGACTGGTTGCGGTGCACGCGGCGGTCGAGGTCGACCTGCGCGAGCCCGGCGAGGCCGTGACGGGCGTACGTGTCGAGCAGCAGCCCGATCTCGACGCCGTAGTGGGCGGCGAACGGCAGCGACTCCAGGTGCGCGCGCCGCCCCGCCTGCTCGCCGGCGAGCGGCTGGACGACGTACGCCAGGTCCGGCCAGAACATGTTGAGCAGCGGCCGCGCGACCAGCTCCGTGACGCGCCCGCCGCCGGTGGGTCTCAGGCGATCGCGCTCGGCGAGCGGGCGCTCGTAGAACCCCTTGACGTACTGCACCGCGGGGTCGGTGAGCAGCGGGCCGAGGATGCCCGTGACGAACTCCGGGCCCGCGCCCTCGACGTCGGCGTCGACCCACGCGACGAGGTCGCCGGTCGTCGCGGCGAGGGACTTCCACATCGCCTCGCCCTTGCCGGGGACGCGGTCGTACGCGGGGAGGACGTCGGCCTCGTAGACGACGGTCGCGCCCGCCTTGCGGGCCTCGTCGTCGGTGCCGTCGGTCGAGCCTGGGTCGATGACGACCAGCTCGTCCACGAGCCCGGCGTCCACCAGCGCGCGGAACGTCGTGACGATCGCGCCGACCGTCCGTGCCTCGTTCAAGGCGGGGAGCACGACGGAGACCGTCGTGCTCCCCTTGGCCTCGACCAGCGCGGCGAGCGGGAACGCCGAGTGGTGGAACGTCCTGCGCGCCAGCCACTCCTCGCCCGTCACGCGCCCGACCCTACGGTGTGATCGTGTACTGCTTCCGCGAGACGTTCTCCTGGGTCCCGCCGCAGAAGTCGCCCGTGCCGGAGCCTCCCGAGACCAGCATGGCAACGCCGGTGGTGGGCGTGTGCGAGTGCGGTCCGGCGGTATCGACGTGGATGCCCTCGCAGATGAACACGACGTAGCCGGGGTACGGCCCGCCGGGGCACCCTGGCCGGAAGCCGCCCGGGACGGCCAGCGGGTTGAAGAACGCGCCGCCGTCAGCGTGGCTGAAGAAGATGTCGTCCCCGCAGGGGCCGCGCTCCGGCGACGTGCAGAAGCCGTCGCCGTTGTTGTCGAGGCAGACCTGGAACGGCACAGCGGGGCCGAGGGCCGCGTCCACGACGCGGACGGCAGGCGACGGGTTGGCCGGGTCGAACCGCAGGCACGTCCCGCCGTTGCCGGCGCCGGTCGAGTAGCTGCACGTCATCGAGCCGTCGTCGCGCACCGTGGTGCCCGCGACCCGGATCACGTGGGCGCCGGTGCCTTGGTACCTGGCCTCCTGCTGCTCGCCGGCGCGGCCGGCCTGGGGGGTGACGATCGTCATGACGCAGGCCGCGAGCAGCGTCACGACGCGTCGCGAGGGAGTGATCGATCTCATGTCGGGTCTTCCTCTCGTAGGGGAGACGGAGTCCGCTCCATCTGGTGTTACGCGCGACCCGGGCGCTTCCCTCGCGGTGACGTGTGCGAGACTCGGCCGTACAACTCCACAGCACCACTCATCAAGAGGGACTGAGGGAACGGCCCGAAGACGTCCCGGCAACCACCGCGGAAAGCGTGCGCAACCCGCACCGCCCCCGCGACAGGTGCCAACTCCGGCCCGCGCGACCGCCGCGCGGGGAAGATGAGACGAGAGGCTCCTTCTCGCGATGACCGCGACCCTGGATCGATCCACCCACGTCACCGGCCTGCGCTGCCGCGAGTGCGCGGCCGAGTACCCGGCCGACGCCCGGCACGTCTGCGAGCAGTGCTTCGGCCCGCTGGAGGTGGCGTACGAGTTCGGCGCCATCACCCGTGAGCAGCTCTCGGCGGGGCCGACCACGATGTGGCGGTACGCCGCCCTGCTGCCGGCCGGCCACGACCCGCTGACCCGCGTCGACCTCGGCGCCGGCTGGACGCCGCTCGTCCGCGCGCACAACCTGGGCAAGGCGCTGGGCATGCGCGAGCTCTGGGTCAAGGACGACTCCGCGAACCCCACCCACTCGTTCAAGGACCGGGTCGTCTCCGTCGCCGCGAGCAAGGCCCGCGAGCTCGGCTTCACGACCATCGCCTGCGCCTCGACCGGCAACCTCGCCAACTCCGTCGCCGCCCACGCCGCGCGCGCCGGGCTGCGCGCGGTGGTGTTCATCCCCGACGACCTCGAAGCCGGCAAGACCGTGACGACCGCCGTCTACGGGCAGACCGTCGTCGCCGTCGAGGGCAACTACGACGACGTCAACCGGCTCTGCTCGGAGGTGGGCGACGACCTGCCGTGGGCGTTCGTCAACGTCAACCTCAGGCCGTACTACGCGGAGGGCTCCAAGACGATCGGGTACGAGATCGCCGAGCAGCTCGGCTGGCGGCTGCCCTCGCAGGTCGTCTCGCCCGTCGCGTCGGGGAGCCTGCTGACCAAGGTGGACAAGGCGTTCCGCGAGCTGGTCTCGCTCGGTCTCGTGGAGGGGTCGGACTACCGGATCTACGGCGCGCAGCCGACCGGGTGCTCGCCGGTGTCCGCGGCGTACGCCCACGGCTGGGACGTGCCGAAGCCCGTGAAGCCGAGCACCATCGCCAAGTCGCTCGCCATCGGCAACCCTGCCGACGGGCCGTACGCGCTCGACGTCGTCCGCCGCACCGGCGGCGCGATCGCCGACGTGTCCGACGAGGAGGTCGTGGCCGGCATCCGGCTGCTGGCCGAGACCGAGGGCATCTTCGGCGAGACCGCGGGCGGCGTGACGATCGGCACGCTGCGCAAGCTGCTCGCGGACGGGCTCCTCGACCCCGGCGTACCCACCGTCGTCCTCAACACGGGCGACGGCCTCAAGACCCTCGACGCCGTCGCGCCGCACGTGGGCCCGACCGTCACCATCCCGCCCTCGCTCGCGGCGTTCCGAGAGGCAGGCCTGTCATGAGCGCGTACGTGCGTGTGCCCACCCCGCTGCGCAACCTCACCGGCGGCGCCTCCGAGGTGCCCGTCGCGCCGGGCCCGCTCTCCGTCGTCCTCACCGAGCTCGACGCCGCTCACCCCGGCCTCGGCGCGCGGGTCCTGGACGAGGGCGGCGCGCTGCGGCGCTTCGTCAACGTCTACGTCGGCGACGACGACGTGCGCTTCCTCTCCGGCCTCGACACCGAGGTCGCCGAGGGCGTCACGGTGTCGATCGTGCCGGCCGTCGCGGGGGGCTGACGGAGCCGTCCGGGGTCGCTACAGTCGTCGCCACCGGTGCGCCGGAGCGGCGCGCCGATACCCCGTTCCGGCAAGGAGAAGTGGCAGTGGCACAGGGCACGGTGAAGTGGTTCAACGCGGAGAAGGGCTACGGCTTCATCGCCGTGGACGGCGGCCAGGACGTCTTCGTCCACTACTCGGCGATCCAGGCCGACGGCTACCGCAGCCTCGACGAGGGGCAGCGCGTGGAGTTCGAGGTCACGCAGGGCCAGAAGGGCCCGCAGGCCGACGCCGTGCGCCTCGTCTGACCGTTCCGTCCACGTTCGCCCGGGACCTTTGGCCCCGGGCGTTCGCGCGTTCGGAGTAGCCGAAGTTACGCCGCAACGGCCTCGTGTCATCACCGTTAGTAACGATACAGTCACTGAACGTTCTTACACGGGGCCGACCTGGGGAGGGGCCGATGGCAGCGCTGCGCAAGCACGTGCCCGCGGCGGTCGCGGCGGGACTCACGGTGGCGGCGCTCGCGGGCGCCGTACCGGCAGCCGCGGGCGCCGACGCCGACGCCGAGGTGAGCCGCGTCGTCGTCGCGACCACCGACGAGCAGGCCGCGGAGCGCGTCAACCGCGCCCTGCGCACGCACGGCGCCGCCCGCGTCCAGCCGCTGAAGGTCGTCAACGGCTTCGCCGCCGACGTCCCCGCGTCGTACGTCCCCAGCCTGCGCCGCCTGCCCGGCGTGCGTTCCGTCACCGTCGACAGCCGCCTGCGCCTCATGTCCACCGAGCCGGGCCTCGACGTCGGCAACCCCGGCTCGCTCGCCGCGATCTCCCGCATCGTCAACGCCGACCGCGCGTGGGAGGCCGGCGTGACCGGCCAGGGTGTCGACGTCGCGCTCATCGACTCCGGCATCTCGCCGGTCCAGGGCCTCACCAGCGGCAACGTCGTCAACGGTCCCGACCTGTCGTTCGAGTCGCAGAGCCCGGCGCTGACCCGCCTCGACACGTTCGGCCACGGCACGCACATGGCCTCGATCATCGCGGGCCGCGACGCCGTCGCCTCCGGCGCCGCGTACGCGGCCGACACGGCGTCGTACAAGGGCATCGCGCCCGACTCGCGGATCGTCAGCGTCAAGGTCGCCGACCACAGCGGCGCCACCGACGTCTCGCAGGTCATCGCCGGCATCGACTGGGTCGTGCAGCACCGCCGCGACAACGGCCTCAACATCCGCGTCATGAACCTGTCGTTCGGCACCGACTCGACGCAGTGGTACCGCATCGACCCGCTGTCCTTCGCCGTCGAGAACGCGTGGCGCAAGGGCATCGCGGTCGTCGTCGCCGGCGGCAACAACGGCCGCGACACAGGCAGCCTCGCCAACCCGGCGCAGGACCCGTACGTCATCGCCGTCGGCGCCTCCGACTCGAACGGCACGAAGAACGTCCTGGACGACACGGTCCCGGCGTTCAGCAGCCGCGGCAGCAGCACGCGCTACGTCGACGTGGTCGCTCCTGGCGTCTCCGTCCACGGTCTGCGCAACCCCGGCTCCGCGATCGACCAGCAGTTCCCGTCGGCGCGCTCCGGCGAGCGCTTCTTCAAGGGCACCGGCACCTCCCAGGCGGCGGCCGTCGTCTCCGGCTCGGCCGCGCTGCTCCTCTCGCGCTACCCGTCGCTCACGCCCGACCAGGTCAAGAAGCACCTCATGGACACCGCGACGCCGTTCGACGGCGCGGGCGTCCGCGGCCGCGGGCAGGGCGTCGTCAACGTCCGCAGGGCCGTCGCCACCGCGCCGCCGTCGCAGTACGCCTCCGCGCAGACGTGGGGCGCCGGCACCGGCACGGGCTCGCTCGAGGCGTCGCGCGGCTCGTACCACGTCGGCGACTCCACCTCGCAGCTCACCGGCGAGATCGACATCTTCGGCAACGCGTTCGACAGCGCGGCGTGGGCCGCCGCGACGTCCAGCGGCAACGCCTGGTCCGGCGGCACGTGGAACGGCGCCGCGTGGTCCGGCAACGCGTGGTCGTCGGACGACTGGACCGGCAACGCCTGGTCCGGCGCGGCCTGGTCCGGCAACGCGTGGTCGGGCAACGCCTGGAGCGACGAGTCGTGGGCCGGGCACGCCTGGTCCGGCGCGTCGTGGACCGGCGCCGCGTGGTCGGGCTCCGCCTGGTCCGGCGCGGCCTGGTCCGGGGCGGCCTGGTCCGGCGCGTCGTGGACCGGGGCGAGCTGGCTGGGCAGCGCCTGGTCGAGCTCGTCATGGGAGTGACGGAAGGCACCGCCAACCCCGCCGTCACCGAGCCGGTGGCGGCCGGGCCGGCGGACGCCGCCGCCCGGCACGCCACCCTGCGCGTCGCGTCCCTCATCTCGATCATGGTGGCTGCGTTCTTCGCCGTGACGTCGTTCCTCGTCGCGGAGGAGGGCGTCACCGGCGCGCTGCGGCTGCCGTGGTGGTCCCTCGCGCTGCTGTTCGTCGTCACGAGCCGCGTGCAGATGCACGTCGAGGTACGCCGTTCCGCCCACTCCGTCACGCTGACCGACCTCGCGGTCGTGCTGGCGCTGTTCAGCGGCGCGCCGGTGTGGGTGCCGTTGCTGCGCGCCGTGACGTGGGTGCCGATGTGCGCGTGGCGGTACCGCACCAGCCCGCGCCGCGCCGTCTTCAACGCCGTCCTCGGCCCGCTCGAGACGGCCGTTGCCACGCTCGTCTTCACGTCGATCGCCAGCGGCACCGTGCTGCGCGAGCCGCGCGCGTGGGCGGCGGCGTACCTCGGCGTCCTCGTCGCCGGCTTCGTCGGCGCGCTGCTCGTCACCGTGGTCATCGCGCTCAACGACGGCTCCGTCTCGGTCAGCTCGCTGCGTGAGGCGCTCGTCCTCGGCGCGCTCGTCGGCGCCGCCAACTCGACGCTCGGCGTCATCGCCGTCCTGCTCGTCGACGCCAGCCCCGCCGCGCGCTGGCTGCTCATCGCGCTCGGCGGCGTGCTCGTCGTCGGCTACCGCTCGTACGCCACCCTCCGCGAGCGCCACCGCGGGCTGGAGTCGCTGTTCGGGTTCACGCGCTCGCTGGCGCGGCGCGCGGACTCCGAGGACGCCGTACCCACGCTGCTCAAGCTCGCCGCCGACCGTCTCGGCGCCGACTCCGCCGAGCTGCTGCTCGCGACCTGGCCCGGCGAGGTCGGCCCGGTGCTGCTGCGCATCGACGGCGACCGCCTCATGGCCCGCCCCGCGGCACTCGACGACCACTGGCCGCTCGCGCGGGTGCTCGCCGAGCAGACCCCCATGATCCTCAACGGCTCCCGCTCCAGCGACGAGGCGATCCGCCGCTACCTCACGCGCGTCGGCCACCGCGAGATGCTGCTCGCCCCGCTGCCCAGTGAGGACGCGCCCGTCGGCGTGCTCGTCGTCGCGGACCGTACGGCGTCGAGCGTCCGCGGCTTCAGCGACGACGACCTGCGGCTGCTCGAGACCATGGCGACCCACGGCGCCGCCGCGATCTCCAACGCGCGCCTCGTCGACCGCCTCCGTCACGACGCCAACCACGACGCGCTGACCGGGCTGCGTAACCGCTCCGTCCTGCCCGAGGCCGTCGCCTCGCTCGTCACCGCCGCGGCCGAGCACGGCACCTGCGCGGGCGCCGTCGCGCTGCTCGACCTCGACGACTTCAAGCAGGTCAACGACGCCCTCGGCCACCACGTGGGCGACCTCCTGCTGCAGCACGTCGCGACGCGGCTGTCGCGGCTGACCCCGCCGGGCTCCGCGGTGTGCCGGCTCGGCGGCGACGAGTTCGCGCTCGTCCTCCCCGGCGACGACCCGCAGGCGCTGCTCGACCGCGTCGGGATGCTCAAGGAGGAGCTCGCCCGCCCCGTCGACCTCGGCCCCGTCACCGTCAGCACGTGCGCGTCCGTCGGCGTCGCGTTCGTCGGTCCGCACGGCGTCTCGGCGCCGTTGCTGCTGCAGCGCGCCGACGTCGCGATGTACGCCGCCAAGCGCACCAACCGCGGCGTGGTGCCGTTCGACAACGCCATCGACTCGGTCCGGCCCGAGCGGCTCGGCCTCGCCTCCGACCTGCGCGCGCTGCTGTCCGGCGACCTCGGCCGCGGCAGCCTCGTCGTCCACTATCAGCCGCAGGTCGCGACCTCCGGCGCCGTCGTTGCCGTCGAGGCGCTCGTCCGCTGGTCGCACCCCGTCATGGGGCTGCTCTCGCCCGACGAGTTCGTGCCCGTCGCCGAGTCCACCGGCCTCGCCGGCCAGCTCACCGACGCGGTGCTGCGTACGGCGCTCGGCGACCTGCGGACGTTCGACGCCGCCGGCCACCGCCTCGCCGTCTCCGTCAACCTCTCCGCCCGCTCCCTGCACGACCCCCAGCTCGTCGAGGACGTGGCGGCGGCGCTGGCGTCGTACGGCGTCTCCCCGGGCCGCCTCACCCTGGAGCTCACCGAGAGCTCCATCGTCTCCGACCCCGTCCGCGCGTCCGAGCTGCTCGGGATGCTCTCCAAGAACGGCGTGCGCGTCTCCGTCGACGACTTCGGCACCGGCTACTCGTCGCTGTCGCACCTCGCGCGGCTGCCCGTGTCCGAGGTCAAGGTGGACAAGTCGTTCGTGCAGCGGATGCGCACCGACGGGCGCGACGCGGCCATCGTGCGTTCGGTCGTACGCCTCGCCGCCGAGCTCGACATGGCCGTCGTGGCGGAGGGCGTGGAGGACGAGCAGACCGCCGCCGACCTCAACGCGCTCGGCTGCGACCTGCTGCAGGGCTACCTGTACAGCCGCCCTGTGCCCGCCGCCGTGCTTCTGGACTGGCTCACGGCCCAGAACCAGGGCCTCCGCGCCGTCGGCTAGGAACGCGTGAGGGGCAGCCGGCGGACCGGCTGCCCCTCAGCGCTGTGCTGGTGGTCAGGACAGGTCGTACGGCGGGCAGTCCCAGAACGGCTCGCCCAGGCGGAAAACGTCACCCTGGCTGTTGATCGTCGCCACGCCCGCGTAGTCACCCTGCAGCAGCGAGAGGGCCGGGCAGAAGACCGGGTCGAGGAGGTCCTTGCTGACGCTGCTGACGAGCGCACCCATCGTGTCGAGCAGGTCGTAGATCGGGTCGAGGATCGGGTCGTGAGTGCCCGCGTTGAGGACGATGTAGCACTCGGCGCCGGCGGTGCCAGCCGGGACCCACGTGTCGGTGCGCGCGTCGAGGACCCACGTGGTCGTGCCGTCGTTGAACTGATCACAGACGTAGGCGGGCTCGCCCGGGGGCGCGATGTAGGACACGACCCCGGGGGACAGCACCGTGGTGCCGTTGGTGCCGGTGCCGGATCGCGACGCGCCGTTGACATACGCGCCGCCGTGCGTCGAGACGTTGAGCTTGATCGTGCAGGTCAGGGTGCCGGTTTGCGTGATGGTTCCGCCGTAGAGGAATCCGATCATCGAGTCGGCCGGCGACTCAAGGCTCGTGTCGCTGACCGCGGTCAACGAGCAGCCGCCATCTGTGGCGCTGGGGGCCGCCTCGGAGCCGGGCCGGCCCGGCGGCTGGCCGCGACCGTGGCCGTTGGAGGTGTGCACCTGCGACTCCCGCGCGTGGCACGGCATGGGGTGCGGGGGGTGCGGCTGCGGGGTGTACCACGGCTCGTTGCAGATCAGCGGATCTGCGCTGGCAACGTTCGTGAGAGCGGCGGCCGCGAATACCGCGGCGATCACCAAGGACTTCACCGGTTCCTCCTCCGGAATTTCTGTGAATTGAGCACGGCGAGATCGCGGCACCAATAAGGGGTGACGCGGTGATTCGTATTCAGGACGGATGGGTCGCGCGATGCGGTCGATAGCAATGGCTGGGTGTGCTGCCTCCGACGGTAGGGACGCCAGGCTGGGTGGGTGAGCGGCGGGAACGTACCCACGCGTGTCTGACCGTCGCAAGGCTTTGACGGGTTATGGGCAGAAAAGGAGGGTGAGATATCATCCGTCTGGTGTATTCGACGGCATATGTGCGCGACTTCCGTCAAAGCCGGTAAATCTGCGTAGTCACGGCCTTGCGCCGGTCACTAGGGTGCGAAAACTCCGAGCAACAACTTCCCAGGAGGGGATTCCCTATGCGCAAAGCTCTCTCGCGGTTCGGCGGTATCGCTGCCGGCGTCGCGTTGACCTCGCTCCTGCTGCCGGCCGGGACGGCGGCGGCGGAGACGTCCGCGTCGTGCGACCCGGCGGACTCCCAGGTGCTCCTCGAGCCGACCAACCTCGGCGGGTACCCGGACAACTTCATCTACGTGGACCAGCAGGGCGACCGCCGCGTCATCTGCTTCAACATCTCGTTCCTCAACACCGCGGCCGGCGCGATCGTCATCGGCCCGGTCACCGGCGGCACCCCCCTGGTGGCCGTCGACGACACCACTCCGAGCTCCTGCCCGCAGGTGATCATCGACAACGCGACGGTCGGGCTCAGGTTCAGCACGTCGCCGACGGCGCCGGCGTTCTGCTTCCGCCTTGGCACGTCGGTAGCGAAGAAGATCGGGCTCGACACGAGCCAGGCTCCTGGTGGCCCGACGATCGAGGTGTGGCGGGACGGCGTGTTCAACGAGCTCGACCGCTTCGCCTGCCCGCTCGAGTACCTGGCGTACCTCGAGGACCAGACCAACGACGACTGCATGACGACGCCGACTCGGATCTTCCCGCCGGCGTAAGGCACTCCGTGACGAGGGGCGGTCCGGCCGGGCCGCCCCTCGCGGTGTCCGCGCCTTGCACTCTCGGGCGTCGAGTGCTAAACCTGTCTTAGCACTCAACAACGGTGAGTGCCAGACCATCGGCGAGGTCTCGCTCACAACGTGAGGCCGTCCGTCGCGGGCGCTGATCCGGTCTGGCCGCCGCAACACTGCTGCGTCCAGGAGGACACCGAAGCATGGCCAAGATCATCGCGTTCGACGAAGAGGCGCGCCGCGGCCTCGAGCGGGGCATGAACCAGCTCGCTGACGCCGTCAAGGTGACGCTCGGCCCCAAGGGCCGCAACGTCGTCCTCGAGAAGAAGTGGGGCGCCCCCACGATCACCAACGACGGCGTCTCCATCGCCAAGGAGATCGAGCTCGAGGACCCGTACGAGAAGATCGGCGCGGAGCTCGTCAAGGAGGTCGCCAAGAAGACCGACGACGTCGCCGGCGACGGTACGACGACGGCGACCGTGCTGGCCCAGGCGCTCGTGCGCGAGGGTCTGCGCAACGTCGCCGCCGGCGCCAACCCGATGAGCCTCAAGCGGGGCATCGAGGCGGCCGTCGAGCGCGTCGTCGAGCAGATCGCGTCGGTCGCCAAGGATGTCGAGACCAAGGAGCAGATCGCCAGCACGGCGAGCATCTCCGCGGGCGACACCACGATCGGCGAGCTCATCGCCGAGGCGATGGACAAGGTCGGCAAGGAAGGCGTCATCACCGTCGAGGAGAGCAACACCTTCGGCCTCGAGCTCGAGCTCACCGAGGGCATGCGCTTCGACAAGGGCTACATCTCGCC
>Ga0190268_10000006_pt1 | contig 131996 bp, 126 predicted proteins | sample Popmic249T_FD_133750 | JGI IMG/M metagenome (GOLD analysis project Ga0190268, IMG submission 133750) | Populus adjacent soil microbial communities from riparian zone of Blue River, Arizona, USA - 249 T | ecosystem: Environmental > Terrestrial > Soil > Riparian zone | place: USA: Arizona... | reverse complement strand
CAGCTTAGTCCGTCTTTATTCTTCGTACTTGACCCTGGCGGGCTCGAAGGTGACTAGCGGCACTTTTTTATACCCCCCCCCCCCCCCCCCCGGGCTATTCCGGGCATAGGGCGCGGGGGTAACGCCGCGTGTTCAGGAACCGAGTTAGGGGCTTTTCCTGACCGCGCGGCACTCTCACCTCTCCGCTCATATGCCGCACCAGCAACAACCACGGGGGCAGGGTGCCTACCGGGGGAAGATCAGGAGAGGACTCCCCACGTCTATGTCCTACCGAGGACGCCACCGCCAGGTGGCACACGGCCAGAGCCGGATGCGGCGCACGAGCATTGCCGCCGCTGCAACGGCAACCGCGCTGATCGCACCCATCGCTCTCAGCAGTCCGGTGGCCTCGCAGGCAACGCTCCCTGCCACCGCGCTAAACACGCTGGCGAACCACCCCGAGTGGCGGCTGGCCTCGTCCGACCCGGACGTCGCGGCGCAGATCACCGACCTCAAGCAGACGCTGACCGAGCGCGGCGTACCGTTCGACCCGGCGAAGGCCGCGGTCTACCGGGTGCCGACCGTCGAGGGCTTCACGACGTACGTCACGGCGCGGCCGGAGACGATGAGCGTGCGGCCGAACCCGCTGCTCAACGAGCACACGCCCGAGGGTGACAAGCCGGCTGACCCGGCTGTGGTGCTGTCGCGCCTCGTCGACGCGGAGGCCGATGGCTTCACGCCGACCGTCACGATCTACATGCTCCTCGAGCGCTTCGCCCTCGGCTCGCTGAGCACCGCCGACCTCATGGCGCTGGTCGAGCAGATCAAGGGCATCATCGGTACGCCCACGGTCGGTGACCCGAACGAGGCCATCGGCGACGTGAGCGCGCTGCTGGAGCCGATCGGCGCCCCGGAACACCTGCTCTCGCGGCTGAGCGAGATCCAGCAGGTTGTGACGGCTGCCGTTGACGTGCTGCTCAAGGCGGCAGGCCTGCCTGACAGCGACCACCTGGTGCTCTCGGCACTGGTGACCGAGGTCGTGCCCCTGGCCGTGGCGGCGCCGCCTGACGTGCTCGGCAACATCATGGCCAACCCGAACCTGCCGGAGGGCACCCGCGAGGAGGACGACGGCGGTTCGAGCGCGAGCTGGAGCACCCGAAACAAGGACTGCTTCCGCGTACAGACCGAGGCCTTCGATCGCTGGGTCTGCTGGCGGATCGACGGACAGGACAAGGACAACGACAGCAGCCGCAACTTCTGGCAACTCCACACCGACGTCAGCGGCCACTCGTCGTACCGCCGGTTCATGGAGAAGATGTGGGTCGAGGCCCGGCCGGCGCCCAGCGGCGCCAGCAACCAGCGCTTCGACGCCATCCCGCAGCCGAGCGCGGACTACGGCAGCTCTGACGGCTGCACGACGAGTGGGCGAGAGTTCTCGATCGCGTCGGGGTCGCCGGTACAGACCGGCTTCGGCTACTACTGGGAGCGGACGGCGTGCGAGCTCTACGAGGCGAAGTCCTACAACGACGAGGGCCACTGGGCCAGCGTCTGGTGGGGTAACGAGTGGGTGAAGTACGACGTACAGCGTGCCGTCATGCTCAAGGTCCCGGTGAAGACGCCGTATGACAAGGGAGTCTCGTGGGAACTGCTGACCGGGCAGTCAACTCGACGTTGACCCGGAAGCGTTGGCTTCTCGCGTTCGCCGTGGGCGCGGGCCTGGTCGCTGTGATTGCGGCGACCAGGCCCGGCCCATGGCCGAACCACAAGCCCAACCCGTTGTCTGCGCCCACCGAAGCCGAAGCGCAGCAAATCCTCACAGCCACCTACGAAACCGCCAAACGGTCACCGGACGGCCCGGCGTTCTGCGCACGCAGCCAGGCACAGGCGATCTGCTTGGCGCAGTACAACGATCGCGGTGGCAGGGACGGCGTTCCGACGACACCGCCAGCGCTCGTCCACTCTCGCGTGCTGGGTCGATCGCGTGTCCTCACCGTCTGCGGTGTCGATGGCCAGGGCCACTCCTACCGCGCGGACTTTCCGGTGGAGCGATCCGCCAACGGTTCGTTGCTGGTCGGTCTGGAAGTGTTCTGGGACAGCAAGACGTACAGCGGCAACCGCGCGGACGGGGAGCCGGTTCAGGTGACGCCGGGACCGCAGAAGTTCTCCTGTTGACGCCGCAGGGCGCGTCAAGGCAGCCAGAGTCGCCGCCGTCTACGCCCGCGCCGAGCGCATGGTGGACCACATCGGCCTGGTCTACCGCGTGCTAGACGACAAGGAACGCCGCCCGCTCAATCACGTCTTCTTCGAGCGGGTCGTGGTCGAGGGCGAGCGCATCATCCGCTACGACTACACGGAGATTGCGCGGCTCATCCTCGGCCACCAGCCGCCCCAGGGGCCCGAAACGAAGAACCACAGCCAATCCAGCGGACCGTGGTTCGAACATGTACCTGATGGTGGGCGCGGCAGGGGTCGAACCTGCGACCGCTCGGGTGTAAGCCGAGTGCTCGTTCCGCTGAGCTACGCGCCCGTCGTGCCGTCCGAGCGTACCTGCGCTCCCGCCACGGGAATCTCCGAAAGTCGTTCGTTCTTGTCACAGGGGTGCGCTACACACGACCCATGACCCGGTCGCTCCTGCCCCAGCGCATGCGCGGGCTCCCGCGCGCCGTCTGGGTGCTCGTCGCCGGCACGCTCATCACGCGCGCGGGCTCGTTCGTCGTGCCGTTCATGACGATCTACCTGCACACCGACCGCGGCCTCTCGCTGCGCGCCGCCGGCATCGCGCTCGGCGCGTGGGGCGCGGGCGGCATGGTGGCCTCGCTGACCGGCGGCACGCTCGCCGACCGCCTCGGCCGCAAGCCGGTCGTCGTCGGCTCCCCCGCGCTCGGCGGCCTCGCGGTCGTCGGCCTCGTCGTCACGCAGGCGCCGTGGGCGGTCGTGCTCGTGGCGTTCCTCGCGGGCGCCGTCTCGGAGTCGGGCAGACCCGCCGTGTCGGCGATGCTGACCGACCTCACCCCTCCCGGACGCCGCATCGACGCGTTCGCGCTGTTCCGCCTCGTCGTCAACCTCGGCTTCGCCGTCGGCACCGGCTTGGGCGGCGTGCTCATCGCCACGTACGGCTTCGCGCCGCTCTTCCTCGCCGACGCCGCGACATCGTGGGCGTACGCCGTCGTGGCGTTCCTGCTCCTCCGCGAGACCAAGCCGGCGACGACAGCCAAGGCCGACGGGGCTCCACGGCGCGGCTTCGGCGCCGTGTTCGCCGACCGGGTCATGCGGCGCTACTGGATGGGGACGTTCGTCGGGGCGCTGATGTTCTGCCAGCCGATGTCCACGCTCGCGCTGGCGCTCACCGACCGCGGCATGTCCACCGCCGTCTACGGCGCCCTCATCTCCACCAACGGCGTGCTCATCATCGCCACCGAGTTCTGGCTCAGCGGGCGTACGCGCCGCTTCCCGCCGCACCGCGTCATGGCGGTCGGCAGCGTGCTGCTCGGCGTCGGCTTCGCGCTCACGGGCGCGGTCGGCGCGTCGATCCCGCTCCTCGTCGCGACGGTGCTCATCTGGACCACCGGCGAGATGCTCGGCTCGCCGACCGGGCAGGCGTACCTCGCCGCCATCGCCCCGCCCGACCTCCGCGGCCGCTACGCCGGCGCCGTCGGGCTGGCGTGGTCGCTCGCGTTCACGGTGGGGCCGTTCCTCGGGACGATCGCGCTGGAGAACGGCGGCGCGTACTACTGGTTCGGCAGCCTCGCCCTGGCGCTGGCATCGGCGGGCCTGTTCCTCACGCTGCCGCACGTCTCGCTCGCGCAGCCGTCGATCCCGCCCGGCCTGCCCGAACGCCCCGTCGACCCCGCGCCCGTCGCGACCGGCGTCGCGGTGCCCGAGCAGCCGCGCGGCCGGCTCATCGCCCGCTTCGCGCGACCTCGGTCCTAGTCCCGGCCGAACGCCCGGTCCAGCGCCGCCGACACCTCGTCGGCCAGCGCCGCGCGCTCCCCCGCCGTACGGTCCGGCGGCGCGTCGGCCGCCACCCCTTCACCGATGTGCCCGCATGCCCGGCACGCCGTCTCCCCCAGCGCGCGACGCAACGTCGTCGACCCGCACGCCGCACACCGGTCCAGCGACGCCGCCCACGCGCCCGACGCCTGACAGGAGGGGCACCCGAGTACCTGCTCGCCACTCGCCACGCCGCGCTGCCACGGCGACGCGCCCTTCGCCGGGTCGGTCTGCCGCGCGCCGCAGACGTAACAGCCCACTAGAGCTCCGCCAGCGCCTCGAGGTACGCCGCCTGGTCGCGACCCTCCGGGATGCCCGTGACGACCTGCCAGCGCACGATCCCGGCGCGGTCGATGACGTACGTCCCCCGCCGCGCCACCCCGCGTACGTCGTCGAAGCAGCCGTACGCCTGCGCCACCGCCCCGTGCGGCCAGAAGTCCGCCAGCAGCGGGAACTCGAACCCCTCCTGCTCGGCCCAGACCCGGTGCGCGTACGGCGCGTCGACCGACACCGTGAGCACCTGCACCGCGTCGTTCTGGAACGACGCCAGGTCGGCCTGCAGCGCGTGCAGCTCGGAGCCGCAGACGCGGGTGAACGCCCACGGGTAGAAGATCAGGACGACGTTCTTGACGGCGCGGAAGTCGGCGAGCGAGACGACCTCGTTGTTCTGGTCCTTCAGCGCGAAGTCCGGCGCTGCCTGACCGACGTCGACCATGGAGCGAGCCTAACGGCGCGGTGCCCGCTGCCCCTTCGGCACGACGAGCTTGGCGGCGGCCCAGTCCTTCGTCACCGACAGCGTCGAGGTCTGGGTCAGGCCGGCGGTCGGCGCGGCGTCGATGATGTCGCTCGGCTCGACGTGCCCCTCGCGCCCGGCCTTGGGCGTGAGCACCCAGATGGCGCCGTTGTTGTCGAGGCGCGTACGCGCGTCCATGAGCAGGTCGACGAGGTCGCCGTCGTCCTCCCTGAACCACAGCAGCACCACGTCGACGACGTCGTCCGAGTCCTCGTCGACGAGCTCGGTGCCCGTACGGGCGACGATGCCATTGGTCAGCTCGGCGTCGACGTCGTCGTCGCGGCCCAGCTCCTGGACGAGCATGCCGGCGGCGATGCCGAGTCGGTCCGCCGCGCTGCGCTGAACGTCCGCGGACTCCGCGGTCCCCACGTACGACCCCTCTGCCCTCATGGCGCACCGGGCGGCGCGCGCGTCTACGCCGCTAGTCCACACGGGGCGCGTACGTCGGCGCAAGTACCAACGCCGACGTTCATCCCCCCAGGAACGAAAACCGCACCTCCCGATCCGGGTTGTCCCCGTTCGTGTCGACGAGAACGACCGACTGCCACGTGCCCAGCATCAGCCGCCCCCCGACCACCGGAACCACGACCGACGGAGCGACGAAGGCAGGCAGTACGTGATCCCGCCCATGCCCAGGAGACCCGTGCCGATGTGCCCACCGCGAGTCCGTCGGCAACAGCTCGTCGAGCGCGCGGAGCAGATCGTCATCGGACCCCGCCCCGACCTCCATGACAGCGACCCCGGCGGTGGCATGCGGCACGAACACGTTCAGCAACCCATCCCCCTCCCCCTCGACGAAGGCGGCAGCAGAGGGGGTGAGATCCACGACAGCGGGCGAGCCGCCAGAGCGGACCCGCTGGACGGAGGTCTTCATGCATCACCAATAGCACGCCGGGAAGGGAAGAGCGGAAGAGGGCGGTGCGGGCTGCCGGTGCCGCGACTAAGGGAGCTTGCGGAACTAGCGGCACCGGCAGCCCGCGCCGACCAGAGACAGAAACTTGTCACACGGCAGTGCGAGGATGGGTGACGTAGGGGAGAGCTGCACCAGCGAGGAGTGCGCAACGTGGCGGAGAGCACGCGACAGGGGATCATCACGGACGGGCTGCCCAGCCAGCTCCCGGACACCGACCCCGCGGAGACGGCCGAGTGGCTCGAGTCACTCGACGCCGTCGTCAACGAGCAGGGCCGCACCCGCGCGCGCTACCTGCTCCTCCGCCTCCTCGCGAGAGCCCGCCAGCAGGCCATCGGCGTGCCGAGCCTGACGAGCACCGACTACATCAACACGATCCCGCCGGACGAGGAGCCGTGGTTCCCGGGCGACGAGTACGTCGAGCGCCGTATCAGGGCGTACATCCGCTGGAACGCCGCCGTCATGGTGAGCCGCGCCAACCGGCCCGGTCTCGGGGTGGGCGGGCACATCGCGACGTACGCCTCCAGCGCGAGCCTGTACGAGGTGGGCTTCAACCACTTCTTCCGCGGCAAGGAGGGCGGGGAGTCGGGTGACCAGGTCTTCATCCAGGGCCACGGCTCGCCGGGGATCTACGCGCGCGCGTTCCTGGAGGGGCGGCTGACGGAGGCGCAGCTCGACGCGTTCCGGCAGGAGTCGAAGCCCGGCGGCCTGCCGTCGTACCCGCACCCGCGGCTCATGCCGGACTTCTGGGAGTTCCCGACCGTCTCGATGGGCCTCGGGGCGATCGGCGCGATCTACCAGGCGCGGTTCAACCGCTACCTGCATGCCCGCCGCATCAAGGACACGTCCCGCTCCCGCGTGTGGTGCTTCCTCGGCGACGGCGAGATGGACGAGCCCGAGTCGTTGGGCGCCATCGGCGTCGCGGCGCGCGAGGAGCTCGACAACCTCATCTTCGTCGTCAACTGCAACCTCCAGCGCCTCGACGGCCCCGTCCGCGGCAACGGCAAGGTCATCCAGGAGCTCGAGTCGTTCTTCCGCGGCGCCGGGTGGAACGTCATCAAGGTCGTCTGGGGCCGCGACTGGGACCCGCTGCTCGCGCGCGACGTGGACGGCGTGCTCGTCAACCGGATGAACACCACCCCCGATGGCCAGTTCCAGACCTACTCGGTCGAGTCGGGGGCGTACATCCGCGAGCACTTCTTCGGCACCGACGCGCGGCTGCGCCGCCTCGTCGAGGACATGCCCGACGACGACCTGCGCCGGCTGTCCCGCGGCGGCCACGACTACCGCAAGGTCTACGCCGCGTTCGCCTCAGCGGTCGCGCACACCGGCCAGCCGACGGTGATCCTCGCCCAGACCATCAAGGGCTGGACGCTCGGCAAGGACTTCGAGGCGCGCAACGCCACGCACCAGATGAAGAAGCTCACCAAGGCCGAGCTCAAGGAGTTCCGCGACCGGCTCTACCTCGAGATCCCCGACAAGGCACTCGAGGGCGACCTCCCGCCGTACTACCACCCGGGCCAGGACTCCTCCGACGAGATCCGCTACATGCTCGACCGCCGCAAGGCGCTCGGCGGCTTCCTCCCCCAGCGCGTCGTGCGCGCCAAGCCGCTGCCGCAGGCCGAGGACAAGGTCTACGACGACCTCATGAAGGGGTCGGGCAAGCAGGAGGTCGCCACGACGATGGCGTTCGTCCGGCTGCTCAAGGACCTGCTCAAGGTCAAGGGTCTCGGCGAGCGCTTCGTGCCGATCATCCCCGACGAGGCGCGCACGTTCGGCATGGACTCGCTGTTCCCGAGTCTCAAGATCTACTCGCCGCACGGCCAGCGCTACGAGGCCGTCGACCGCGAGCTCCTGCTGTCGTACAAGGAGTCCACCGAGGGCGTGATCCTGCACGAGGGGATCAGCGAGGCCGGCTCCATGGCGTCGGTCATCTCGGCGGGGACGTCGTACGCCACGCACGGCGAGGCGATGATCCCGCTGTTCGTCTTCTACTCGATGTTCGGCTTCCAGCGGGTGGGCGACCAGATCTGGCAGTACGCCGACCAGCTCGGCCGGGGCTTCCTCATCGGCGCCACCGCGGGCCGTACGACGCTCAACGGCGAGGGCCTCCAGCACCAGGACGGCCACTCGCACCTGCTGGCCAGCACCAACCCTGGGTGCGTCGCGTACGACCCCGGGTGGGCGTACGAGCTGGCGATCATCGTCAAGGACGGCCTGCGGCGGATGTACGGCCCCGAGTCGGAGAACGTCTTCTACTACCTCACGGTCTACAACGAGCCCATGGTCCAGCCCCCCGCGCCGGACCTGCCCGACCTCGAGGCCGGCGTGCTGCGCGGGCTGTACCGCTACGCCCCCGCCGCCAAGGCCGCCAAGAGCGCCCCCCGCGCGCAGGTCCTCGCGAGCGGGCCGGCGCTGCGGATGGCGCTGCAGGCCCAGGATCTGCTCGCCGCCGACTGGGGCGTGGCGGCCGACGTGTGGTCAGCGACGTCGTGGAACGAGCTGCGCCGCGACGCCCTCGCCTGCGAGGAGCACAACCTCCTACACCCCGAGGACCCGCGGACGCCGTACGTCACCACCGCCCTCGCCGACGCGCCGGGCCCGGTCCTGGCGGTCTCGGACTGGATGCGCGCGGTGCCCGACCAGATCAGCCGCTGGGTGCCTGGCGACTACGACTCGCTCGGCACCGACGGCTTCGGCCGTTCGGACACCCGCGCGGCCTTGCGCAGGCACTTCCACATCGACGCCGAGTCCATCGCCGTCGGCGTGCTGGCAAGCCTCGCCCGGCGCGGCGAGGTCAAGACCGAGGTCGTGACCCAGGCGATCGCCAAGTACGACCTCACCAACGAGGAGGCAGCGGGCGGCAGCACCGAAAAGCAGCAACCTGACGCCGCGTCGTAGCGGGCTACAGCGGCTGCACGTCCACGTACACCGTCGTCGCCGAGCAGAGGGTCGAGTTGCACCCGTTAAGGGTGAAGCTGTAGTCCGTGAGCTGCGTGGGCCCAGTGGTGACCGTGACCGTCGCCGCGGCCGAGCCGCCGGACGGCACCGACACCGACGACGGCGACACGCTGACCGTAGACCCGGCCGGAACGCCGCTCGTCGAGTACGTCACGCTTCCGGAGAACCCGTTCCGCGACGCCGCGTACACCGTGGTCTGCGCGCTCTGCGTGGGCAGCGTCGTCACCGTCGACGGCGACGCGGAGACGGTGAAGTACCTGGGCGTGACCGTGACGGGTGTGGACCGGCATCCCACGCCGCCACAGGCCGTCACCGTCACCGTGAACGAGCTCCGTTGCGCCGTACCCGGCCGGACGGTCAGCGACAGCGAGGTCGTGCCGTTGCTCGACAGGTGGGTGCTCGTCGTGGACAGCGTCGCAGAGCTGCCGGACGGCACACCGGAGACCGACAGCGAGACCGGGCCCGAGAAGTTGTAGTACGACGTCAGCCGCACCGTCGAGGTCGCCGGCTGGCCGGCGTTGACCGACAGGGACGCCGGCGTGGCCGAGACGGCAAAGTCCTGGGCGTTGGCGAACTTGAAGAACGGGTTCGTGGGGCCGGCGACATTCCAGTAGTTGCCCAGGTAGGAGCCGGGTGGCGTCGAGGCGTCGAAGTACGTGTCGTACTTGCAGTCGAGCGGGACGTACCCGGCTTCCTCCGTGTATGAGCACCGGTAGTCGTCGTACGGCCCCGGATAGGCACCCGCCGTGCCCTGCTCGTCGTAGCACATGACGTCGGCGCCGTCGTTGCAGTGCGCGACCCAGTTCGAATGCGGCGCCGTGTACTGGACCGCGCCGAGCGTGTGGAACAGCTCGTGCAGCGTGACGTTGGTGCCCCAGTAGTCGCCACGCACGTACGACATCGCGGTCGTCGAGGCGTTGGCGTTGTTCCAGCGCCGGTCGTCATTGAAGTTGCCCTCGCCCTGGCCGGCGAAGCCCGGCATGGTCGAGTCGTAGAAGACGACGTACTTGATGGGCGCACCGTCGTGGCCGACCGTCGGGTAGTTGTCGAGCATCGCCTCGCGGATGTCCGCGAACGAGTTGTCGGGTGCGCCGGACCGGCTGCCCGGGTAGTTGGTGAAGCCGCCCACCCACGGCACCCAGCGTCCGTCCTGCAACATGCAGGGCGTACGGATCTTCATCGCGGACCCACCCGACGCGGCGGCGGCGAGGGCCAGCTTGTGGTTCATCCGGCGGATGATCGACTGCAGGCCCAGCCGCACGTCGAGGTAGCGCCACGCGGTCGGGTACCAGTGCCCGTAGAGGAACACGACTTGAGGGCCGTAGTTGTGCACGACGCACTCGACGTCCGACTCGGCCGTGGGCAGCGGGGAGTGCGCGCCCGCGTTGGCCGTGTCCGGGCCGTGCGTGCTGGTCAACGCGCCGGTCGACGGGTCACAGACCTCGAACCCACCGGACGGGCGCCGGACCGCGAAGGCATCCGCCTCGCGCAGGAACGCGTAGCCAGGGCACTTGCGCGGCGTGGCCGACGCGGGTGCGCCAGGGCCGGCGACGACGAAGCCGGAGGTCAGCCCCACGGTCGCGATGAAGCTGACGGCAGCCCGGACATGTCGGCGCATGGGAACGTCCCCCCGTAGATGTGTTGAGCGAGGGTGCACTGTCCGGGTAGAAAGACCCTGGCGTCAAGGCTGTAACAGGCTTCCCTCGGCACGGCGCGGGCACCGTCCCCACGTGCAGACATTCCTCCCGTACCCAGGGTTCCGCCGGTCAGCGAAGGCCCTCGACCCCAGGAGACTCGGCAAGCAACGCGTCGAGACCCTCCAGATCCTGCGCGCCGTCACGATCCCGACGTACGGCTGGCAGCACCATCCGGCGGTCGCGATGTGGCGCGGCCACGTCGAGGCGCTGACGACGTACGGCGTGGAGATCAGCCGCGAGTGGGTCCGCCGCGGCAACGCCGACACGTGCGAGGCGCAGATCGCGGCGTTCAGCGAGCCGGTGCTCTCCCAGGCGGAGCTGCGGCGGCGCGGACTGCTCCCGCCGTGGCTGGGCGACGAGGCGTTCCACCTGGCCCACCGGTCCTCCCTGCTGCGCAAGGACCCCGCGTGGTACGGCCCGCTGTTCGGCGACGTGCCGGACGACCTGCCGTACGTCTGGCCGGTCCGGAAAGACGGAACGGCCACCGGCTAGCTGGGTGCCGGTGGCCGTTCGCGTCGGGGAGGAGCTAGAGGGCGTGCTTGCCGCGCGGCTTGCGCGCCCAGAGGACGAAGCCGGCGCCGGCGGCCACGAGCCCGCCGCCGAGGGCGAGCAGCGCCTCGGTGAACGACCCGGTGAACGCCAGTGGCCCGCGGGCGAGGTTCGTGCCGAGGACCGACGCGCCGCCACGGTTCGCGGCCGCGGGGGCGTTGGAGCGCGTGATCCTGGTGCCGAGGACGCGCGCCTCCTCACCGGTCTCGACGCCGCCGACCGACGTGTCCGTGCCGCCGACCTCGGTGTCGATGCCGGTGTCCACGCCGCCCACGTCGGTGCCGGGGACCACGGTGTCGGTGGGCGCCACCTCGGGCGCGCACGGCTCGATCCAGAACACCTTGTGCTTCACGCCGCCGGGCGTGTCCGTGCTGAGCGTGACCTTGACGTGGTAGCCCTGCTTCGGGTGCGCGGTGAGGCCGCTGAGGTCGAGGTCGTCCATCGTGTAGGTGACGATCGCGTCGGGGTCGTTCGGGCCGCCGCCGGCCGCGTCGTCGCTGATGAGCACGTCGTTCTTCTGGCTGACGACGCCGGAGCCGGACGGCGCGTGGCCCGCGATGGTGATGTCGCCGGTCTGGCCCTCGTCGAAGCCGTAGAACTTCAACCGGAACCCGCAGCCGACGTGCGGCTCGTTGCCGAGGCCGTCGTCGAACGCGAGCCCGTCGACCTTGAACGTCCCGTTGTTGCCCGCGGGGTCGCCGTTGTCCGCGCCGCCCTGGGCACCCTGGCCGCCCTGCGCCGCCTTGGCCCCGCCGGAGCCGCGCGCGGCACCGTCCGAACGCGACTCGCCGCCCGACCCCGAACCCCCGCCGGAGCCCTTGCCGCCGTTGCCGCGGCCGTGGGCCTGGCCGGACTGGCCGGCACCCTTGCCGCCCTTCTTGCCGTCGCCGTCGTCGGCGACCGCGGGCGCGAACGACGCGCCGGTGAGCACGAGCGCGAACGCAGAGGCCGCCACGGCCCGCTGGGAGAGCCTGAACGAGTCCGACATCGCCGGGTGCCTTTCTCAGTGAGTCGGCGGGTGCCGACCGGTTGATCCCAAAAATCCCCGGCGAATCGGACACGCAAACAGGCTGCGCAGGACTCGTCACGCCCTGTGTCGAATCGGACATGCGAGATGACCCAGCTCTCGTCGAATCCCACCGAACCTCCCGCGCGCCCGGGGGCTCTTTCCCCGTGGACGAAGGAGCTGGTAACCGGTGACGGAGCGACAGGCATGACCGCTGAGCTGGTGCTCGGCGTCGATGCCGCGCGCGCCGACGTGGCCGAGGCCAGGGTCGTCCCGACCTCCCGCGAGGAGGGCTTCCGCGACCTCTACGCCGCCGAGTACGCCGGTCTGGCCGGCTACTGCACGGCCCTCACGGGCGACGTGCAGCTGGCGCGCGACATCACGCAGGAGGCGTTCGCCCGCCTGTTCGCCCGCTGGGTGGGGGTCCGCGAGCCCAAGGCGTACGTCTACTACGTCGCCACCAACCTCGCCCGCCGCCACTGGCGCCGCAGCAAGCGCGAGCGCGAGATCTACACGGAGATCGGCCACCGCCCGGTCGAGGACGCGCCGGTGCACGACCCCTGGCTGCGCGACCTGGTCGAGCGCCTCCCCGAGCGGCTCCGCGAGGCCGTGCTGCTCCACTACTACGCCGACCTGCCGGTCACGGAGGTCGCCACGCTGACGAAGCGCCCTGTTGGTACGGTCAAGCGGCGGCTGCACGAGGCGCGGCAACTGCTCGCGAAGGAGCTCGGGGGACACCGTGACTGACGTTCCGCGCCGGTCGTACCCGCTCGTCGTAGCACCCCCGGGGGGCTTCGAGGAGGCGGTGCGCCGTGGCCGGTCGCTGCGCCGCCGCCGCGCCGGTGGCGGCACGGGCGCCGCCCTGGTGCTGGTCGGCGCCCTGACCTACTCCCTCATGAACGGCCCCGGCGGCACGAGCGGCCTCCAGCCCGCCACCAACGTCCCGCGCAACGACCGCACCGACGCCATCGGCGCGCCGCAGACGACGACCTCGCCCGAGCCGACGGCGTCGCCCAGCGACGTCCGCCCCTCGTCCACCGCGTCGGCAGCCCCCGGCGGCTCGCCCGGGCCGACCGGCGGTCCGTACGTCCCCGGGCCGACGGGCGGCCCCTCGCAGCAGCCGCCGCGCCCCACCGACCCGCCGACGCGCGGCGCGCCCAACAACGACCCGCGGTACGCCAGGCGCTCGGCGGTCACGCAGGGCGAGCCGGCGACGTCGACGACGTACGCCGAGTGCATCTCGCCGGAGCAGACGACGCCGGCGCCGTGGTGCGCGACCGCCTGGGTGTCCGAGGACACCGGCAGCACCGGGTCGCCGAGGTACGAGCTCCAGTACAACCTCTGCCGCTCGGTCAACGCAGGAACGGGCACCGTGACGTACGGCTCGAAGCCGGAGAAGGCCGACTACGCCATCCGGCACGTCGCCACGAACGACACCGTCTTCACGTGGTCGGCGGGCCAGCCGCTCAAGGCGCTCGCGAACGCCACGGTCGACGCGGGCAACTGCGTCCAGTGGCGGACGACCTGGAACGGCCTCGACGACTTCGGCTACCTGCCGCCGACCGGCAACTACGTGCTCACCGCGCGTTCGACCGGTACGTCCGACGCGGCGCTGCCCGCGGCGACGTGGAGCTTCTCGATCAACCCGTAGCGCGGTCCGCCGCGGACTTCGCGACGAGCGGCGCCGCGGGCAGCGTGAACGTGAACGTCGACCCCTCGCCGAGCCTGCTCTCGACCCAGATCCGCCCGCCCATGGCCTCGACGAGGCGGCGGGCGATGTGCAGGCCGAGACCGGTGCCCTGGGCCTCGCGGGTCATGTGGTGCCCGAGCCGGTGGAACCGCTCGAACACCGCCTCCCGCTGGTCCTCGGGGATGCCGAAGCCGTGGTCGGAGACCGTGACGACGACGTGCTCGCCGTCGCGGACGACCCGGACCTCGATGGGCGTGCCCGCGGGCGAGTACTTGTCGGCGTTGGAGACGAGGTTGTTGATGACCTGCTCGACGCGGCCGGCGTCGGCCATCGCGGTGCCCGACAGCCCCGCGCGGACGTGCTCGACGGGCCGGTCGGTGACCTGACGGCGGAACTCCGCCAGCGACTTCTCGATGACCTCGTCGATGCCGACGGGAACGGTCTGCACGTTGAACTGGCCGCGGTCCATGGACGACACCGAGAGCACGTCCTCGATGAGCCGCTGGAGCCTGCCCGCCTGGTGCATGAGGCGTTCGTGGATCTCGCGGCGGTCGTCCTCGCTCGGGTTGAAGTCGGGGCGCAGCAGCGTCGAGACCCAGCCGCGCAGCGACGTGAGCGGCGTACGCAGCTCGTGGGAGACGGTGGCGAGGAACTCCTCCTTGGCCTGCGCGGCCTCGCGCAGCGCCGTGACGTCGCGGACGACGACGACGACCGTCTCGATGTCGCCGGAGGAGGCGCGGACGGCGGCGATGGACAGGTGCAGGTAGCGCTTGCCGCTCTCGTTGGACCCGATGGTCACCGACGCCTCGGCCTGCGCGGCGCCGCCGAGCTTGTCGCGTAGCCAGTCGGGCGACACGGGCGTGCCGTCGGAGTCCTCGCCGGCGTGGCCGAGCGTGAAGTTGGAGGCGAGCACCTTGTCGGCGGACAGGCCGGAGATGCGCGACATGGCGGGGTTCCACGACGTGATCCGGCCCCGGCTGTCGACCGAGAGGATGCCGTCGCTCGTGTTGTCGACGACCCGGCTCAGCTTGGTGCGCTCCTCGCGCATCTCCTCGTACAGGCGGGCGTTCTCGACCGAGGTGGCGAGCTGGTTGGCGAACGTCCGCAGCACCTGCAGGTCACGGGTGCGCATGCGGACGACGGCGCCGCTGAAGCCGATCCGCAGCGTGCCGAGGCAGCCGTCGGCGGTGGCGATGGGGACGACCATGCACTGCTCGAGGCCGAGCGCGGCGAGCTCGCGGCGCTGGGCGGTCGGCGCCTTGCGGCGCAGCACCTGGTACGGCTCCCGCTCCGAGTGGGCGCGGGGCCAGAACGTCGCCGCGTCCTCGACCGAACGCCCCTCGAGCAGCCGGGTCTCGTCGCCCTCGCTGCGCCACGTCGTGACGCGGCCCGTGGTCTCGTCGTCGAGCAGCATGAGCTCGACGAAGTCGGCCTTGAACAGCGCGGCGGCGCGTTCGAGGACGACATCCGCGATCTCCTGGCGGCGCAGCCGCGACAGGTCGCGCGAGGTGTCCTGAAGGACCTGCCACGTGTCGCGGTCCTCGCCGGCGCGCAGGTAGGCGCGGTACGCGGTGTAGGTCAGCAGCAGGAAGAACGGCAGCACGATGAGCGCGGCGGGCGAGGCCATGGCGACCATCGCGACGCCGACGCCGGCGATCGTGTTGCCGAGCCAGACGATGAGCTGGAGCAGCGCACCCTTGCGGAGGACGGTGCGCAGCGGGACGTTCTGCGAGAACGCCACCGCCATGCCGACCGTGACGCTGTTCCAGACGACGAAGACGAGCGTGGCGGCGCCGAGCGCGAGCCACGCCCGCGACGTGCTGAGGTCTGCGACGGTCTTGAACGTCACGTGGAACGCGGACAGCGTGTACCAGGCGAGGCCGGTGCCGACCGCCATGCCGGCGGCGTTGAACATCAGCTTGGTCGGCGAACGCCGCAGCATCGCCTGGGCGGCCGCGACGGCGCAGGTCGAGACGAGCACCAGCCAGCCCTCGGGGAGCATGACCAGGCCGAAGACGACGGCGAGCTCGGACCACGTGAACGAGTAGCGGCTCTGCCCGAACCGGATGTTCAGCAGCGCGACGTCGCCGATGAGGAAGAACGCGACCGCGAGGACGAACGGCCCGAGCTCGGGGCGTTCGCCCACGGTGATGACCGGCTGCAGCGCGTCGACCACGGCGACGACGCCGAGGAAGACCATGAGAACGAGAAGACGCCTCAGCCGGACCGGCATCGCCGGTCCGGCCGAGGCACTCTTCGCAGTGCTCATCCGTCAGTCGTCACTAGTCCCCGAGGAGGCTGGAGACGAAGGCGAGCTGGCGGGGTTCGCTGCGCTCGCCGTGGACGTGGTGACCAGCCTTGGGCCGGGCGCCGTAGAACGCGGTGAGGAAGACGTCGTCCGCCGCGTCGTACTCAGCGGACGTCCAGCTCGCGCCGGTCCACGAGGCACCGGTCCAGCTCGCGCCGGTCCACGACGCACCGGTCCACGACGCACCCGTCCACGAGGCACCCGTCCACGAGGCACCGGTCCAGGATGCACCCGTCCAGCTCGCGCCGGTCCACGAAGCACCCGTCCAGCTCGCGCCGGTCCAGGAAGCACCCGTCCAGCTCGCGCCGGTCCACGAAGCACCCGTCCAGCTCGCGCCGGTCCACGAAGCGCCGGTCCACGAGGCACCGGTCCACGAGGCGCCGGTCCAGGACGCGCCGTTCCAGGGGCGGCAGTAGACGTCCATCTCGCCCTTGACCATGGTGTACGTGCCGTTCTGCTGGCAGTCCGCGTAGACGTTCTGCCCGCCGCGGCTGGCCTCGATGGAGCCGAGGCCCGAGCCGTACGCCGTCTGCACCGGGGCCGCGCTGACGTCGGCGTTCATCGCGCCGGCCAGCGAGACGCGGCCACGGCCCTGCGTGGAGGCGGGGACGCCGGAGATCGGCGAGGCCGTCGAGCGCAGGGCGTGCTTGACCTGGTCGGGCGTCCACTCGGGGTGCGCCTTGAGGATCAGCGCCGCCATGCCCGCGACCACCGCGGTCGACTCCGAGGTGCCGGAGCCCTTGATGTACGTCGGGGAGACCAGCGCCTTGGGGTTCTCCTTCTCGACCGTCGAGCCCTGCGAACGGGTCGTGACGAGCGAGCGCCCAGGGGCGACGACGTCGGGCTTGGTGAGCCCCTGCGCCGTCGGGCCGCGCGAGGACCAGCCGGGGATCGAGTCGTCCGACGTGGAGGTGTTGCCACCGTCGTTGTACGCGCCGACCGTCAGCACGACCGGGTCGTCGCCGGGCTTGGTGATCGTGCCGGCGTTCGGGCCGCTGTTGCCGGCCGCGACGACGACGACGATGCCGTACTCGCGCCACAGCCGCTCGACCGCGTAGTTGACCGGGTCGGTCGCCGGGTCGGCGGTGGAGGTCGTGCCCCAGGAGAGGTTGAGGACGCGGATGTTGAACTGGTTCTTGTACGCCGCGACCCAGTGCATGGCCTCGAGCATCGTCGAGACGTCGGCGGCGCCGTTGCGGCCCGCCACCTTCACGGAGACGAGCGTGGACCTCGGCGCGACGCCCGCGTAGGCGCCCTGGGCGTTGTTCGCGGAGTCCGCGCCGCTGCCGCCGACGATGCCCGCCATGACGGTGCCGTGGCCGTACGTGTCGATGTACGTGCCCTCGCCGGAGAGGTCGGGGCCGTGCACGAGGCGGCCGGCGAAGTCGTTGTGCGGGGAGACGCCGGTGTCGATGACGGCGACGCCGACACCCTCGCCGTGGTTGCCCACGGTCCAGGCGGTGCTGGCGCCGACGTTCTTGGCGTACGACGACGCGACGGTCGAGTCGTCGTAGATGTTGCCCGCGAACTGGACGCGGCTGTTCTCACTGACCTCGCGGACGCCGGGGTTCGCGCGGAGCGCGGCGAGGGCGTCGGCCGGGACGTGAGCGGCGAAGCCGTTCACGACCGGCAGCTCCTTGTCCACGACACCGCCGGCGGCGGTGATCGCTGCGGCGACAGCCGCCTCGGAGCCGGCACGGGCCTGGACGATGACGTCGTGCATCGTCGAAGCCCCGAGCCGGCTCGAGGTCTGACCTGCCGTCCACGTGGTGCCCCGTGCCAGCGCGACGCCGGAGGCGCTCGCGGCGGGGGCGACGACGCTCGCGAGGCCCGCGCCGAGCGCGAGCCAGCGAAGCCGCCGGGTGGAGCGAGCGAGTGTCATAGGTGAATCTCCCGTCACGCAGTGGTCATCTGCGATCGCCCTGTGTGAGGAGCGGTACCCAAACGTCATGACGCTCCTCGCTGGTTGTGGTCTTACGAATACTCGGGGTGACGGCCGTCGCTGTCCCTAGCACGTTGTGACCAATTGCTGACGGGCTGTAAGTCCTGGACCCCCACCTGGATCCGGACAAATGCCGACTTGGATCACACGATCAGGACGACGCGGGCGCCTTGAGGTCGGCCGCGGCCTCCGGCTCGACGCCCGCCAGGACCGGCGCCGGACGCCGTCCGCGCTCGTCCCGCCAGACACGGAACGCAGCCACCGACGCCGCCAGCCAGGCCACGCCGAGCACGATCCCGCCGACGACGTCGGACAGGAAGTGCACCCCGAGGGCCAGACGCGTGGCCGCGATGGAGAGCACGAGGAGGACGTACGCCCCGATGACCCAGCGGCGCCGCCGCCGCGGCACGACAGGGAGGAACGCGAGCAGCAGCGCGCCGTACACCACGGTCGAGGACATCGCGTGACCGGAGGGGAACGACTTGCCGAGGGCGTGGGCGATCTTGTCCTCGAACTCCGGGCGCGGCCGGTTGACGAGGATCTTCACCGCGGTGTCCACGAGGCCGCCGACGATCGAGGTCGTGACGATGAACAGCGCCAGCCGGATCCGGTCGTGCCGCAGGACGTACAGCGCCCCGATGCCGGCGAAGACCGTCAGGACCGGCGGCTTGCCGATGTCGCTGATGCGCTTGACGACCCACACGAACCAGTCGGGCTGGCGGACCACCCACCCGTGGATGGCCTCGGCGACGCCCTTGTCGACCTCGAGCAGCGGGCCGTTGCGCACGACCTGGTCCGTGAGCAGCCCGAACGGCACCGCGACGAGGACCAACGCCAGCGCGAACAGCGTCACGCGCAGGCCGTACCGCTCCGCGGGGTCGAACCGCTTGCGGACGTAGGTGGGCAGCCAGGTCCCGTGCACGGGACCAGTTTGCCCAGCGCGGGCGTGGAGCACACCCGTGCCATGGCGACGGACACCCGCCGGGCGCGGACAGGGCGCGTCCTGCTCGCGCTGGCGGTCGTCCGGGCCCTGGTCTCCCTCGCGGCGATCCCGCTCGCGGCGGCGCTGTGGCAGGACCATTTCGCGGTCCTCGTGCTGCTGCGTCCCACCAAGGAGGTGCTGCTCGCGGGCGGCTTCGCGGTGCGCAGGGACGAGGTCGCCGTGCTCATGCTCGCGGTCGCGGCCGTGCCGCTGCTCGTCTTCGGCGTCTGGCACTTCTTCGCCCTCGGGCGGCTCTACGGCGACGAGCTCGACTCGCTGCCGAAGTGGGCACGTCGCGTCCTGCCGCCCGAGCGGGTGAACGCCATGTGCGCGGTGCTCACCAAGCGCGGCGCGCCGCTCGTCGTGCTCGGGCGGCTCGCGGCGTTCCCGTCGTCACTCGTCGCGGCCGCCGCGGGCGCCTCCGACATGCCTGTGCGGAAGTTCCTGCTCGCCGACGGGGCGGGCGCGGCGCTGTCGTTCGTCGTCGTCGTCGGCGCGGGCTACGCCCTCGGCGAGGCGTACGAGCACGCCGGCCCGTGGCTCACGGCCGTCGGCGTCGTGGCGCTGGCCGCGCTGGCGATCGTGTTCGGCCGCTGGCTGAAGAAGGTCTAGGGCGGGTCGCTGACGCCCGCGCCGTCGCGAGCGGCGATCAGGCCGGCGCCTCGCCTCCTTCAGTCCGCCGGGGGGACGAAGACCGTCAGCCTGCGGGGGCGCTTGCGCACCGTGAACTCCCTCGCCCCGTCGAACGTCTCCCCGTCGCGCGCCAGCCGCAGCGACTCGTCGCTGCGCACCGTGATCTCCGAGGCGAACCGCTGCTCGTAGACCCGGCTGCGCGCCAGCGTGCCGGTCAGGACCGCGAGCAGGAGGCGGGTCCGCGCGAACGGGTGCCCCGCGTGCACGACGCGGACGTCGAGCAGCCCGTCGTCGACCTCCGGCCGGTACGCCGGCGCGAAGCCCGCCGGCTCGTACCGGCAGTTGCCGACGAAGATCGCCCAGATCCGCTGCCGGCGGCCGTCGATCTCGACCTCGACCGGCTCGCGGCCGCGCAGCACGGTCGTCAGTGCCACGACGAGCGCCGGCCACTTGCCGATCCGGTCCTCGAGCCGTTCGCGGGCGTCGACGAGCTCGGCGTACGACCCGAACGACGCCGTGTTGAGGAACGGCCGGCCGTCGATCTCCGCCACGTCCATCTCGACCGTGCACCCCGCCTCGACGCCGCGCGCCACGTCCTCCAGCGAGGAGACGCCGATGTCGCGGGCCAGGTGGTTGAGCGTGCCGCCGGGGAGGACCGCGAGCGGCTTGCCGGCGTCGTACGCCACCTCCGCCGCGGCGTTGACGCTGCCGTCCCCGCCCCGTACGCCGATCGCGACGGCGTGCCCCGCCGCGTGCTCCAGCGTCTTGGTCAGCTGGTCGGGCTCGTCGAGCGCGATGACCTCGGCCTGGGGCAGCGCGTCACGGATGTCCGCGGCGATGTCGTCGGCCACGGCGCTGTCGGGCCCCGCGGCGGCGTTGACGACGATCGTCACTCCTTTTCCCTGCGGCGCTGGCGTGGTCTTGGTGGGGGTGAGGCGTTCGCGGACGAGCGTGGGGTCGACGGGGGCGAGCGGCCACCACCAGCGGGTGGCGTAGGCGAGCCCGGCCCCGAGCGCCCACCCGGCCAGCACGTCGCCCGGGTAGTGGACGCCGGTGTGCACGCGCGAGTAGCCCACCGCCGCGGCCGCGGCGCCGAGCGGCAGGCCCATCTTCGGCATCTCGCTGGCGACGGCGACAGCGAACGCCGCCGCGCTCGCGCTGTGCCCGCTCGGGAAGCTGCCGCTCACCGGGTGCCGGTGCGGCAGCCGCGCCACCTCGACCATGGTCAGGTAGTCGGGCCGCTTCCTGTTGAACAGCCGCTTGCCCACCTGGTTGGCCACCGCCGACGTGATCCCCAGCGCCATCACACCGCGCAGCGCCGCGCGGCGGCCCGGCCGGCCGCGCGTCGACAGTGCCGCCGCCGTCACGAACCACAGCTTCGAGTGGTCGGCGGCGTGCGTGAAGTGCGCCCACGCCCGGTCCACCGGCTCGGGGGACGGCGAGAGGGCGATGCGCTTGTAGAGCGCGAGGTCAGCCTCGTGCAGACGTTTCAGCATGCTCGCGGCGTGCCCGTTCTGGTCGTCGGCCAATCTCGTAGGGTGCTCTCGTGGAGCCGGTGGAGGCGCTGCGGCGGATCGCGTACCTGCTCGAACGCGCGCGCGAGCCGTCGTACCGCGTGCGCGCGTTCCGCCGCGCGGCCGGCACCATCGCCGCCCTGTCACCCGGCGAGCTGGCCGCGCGGATCGCCGCGGAGACGCTCACCGAGCTGCCCGGCATCGGCGACGTGACCGCGCGGGTCGTCGCCGAGGCGCACGCGGGTGAGACGCCCGTCTACCTGCGCAGGCTCGAGGCCATCGAGGACTCCCCCGTGCCCGAGGCCGCGGCGGCGCTGCGGGCGACGTTGCGCGGCGACTGCCACGTGCACTCGGACTGGTCCGACGGCGGCTCACCCATCCGCGAGATGGCGGAGGCGGCGCGCGGCCTCGGACACGAGTACATGGTGCTCACCGACCACTCCCCCAGGCTGACCATCGCGAACGGCCTCTCCCCCGAACGCCTACGCGAGCAGCTCGACGTCGTGGCTGCCTTGAACGACGAGCTGGCGCCGTTCCGGATCCTCACCGGCATCGAGTGCGACATCAACGAGGACGGCACCCTCGACCAGGAGGAGGACCTGCTCGAACGCCTCGACCTCGTCGTCGCCTCCGTGCACTCGAAGCTGCGTTCGGACAAGGACACGATGACGCGGCGGATGCTCATCGCCGTCGCCAACCCGCACACCGACGTCCTCGGCCACTGCACCGGGCGGATCGTCGTGGGGCGGGGGCGGCCGGAGTCGGAGTTCGACGCGGCGCTGGTCTTCGAGGCGTGCGCGGAGTTCGGCACCGCGGTCGAGGTCAACTCCCGCCCCGAACGCCTCGACCCCCCGAAACGGCTGTTACGCCTCGCCGTCGAGGCCGGCTGCAAGATCTCCATCGACACCGACGCCCACGCGCCGGGGCAGCTGGAGTGGCAGAGGCACGGCTGCGAGCGGGCCGCGCTCTGCGGCGTACCGGTGGAGTCGGTCATCAACGCCTGGTCCGCCGACGACCTCCTCGACTGGACCCGCACCAAGTAGCCCCCCGCCCCGCGGCCCGGCCGCCGCCCCCCGGCCCACCCCGGCCCGCCGGCCCAGCCCGGCCCGCCCGGCCAAAGGATCACCTGTGTCCCTCGCCACGCACGAGAACAGCTGATCGTCTCCGGGGTGGCCGGCTGCCTGCTGGTGAGTACGTGCGCACAGAGTCACCAGTCTCCGTGTGGCGCGGGAACGTACCCACCAGTAGGCGGAGCCCCGGGGCGACCTGGCTACCCGGGCGGGCGGAGGTCCTCGGCGACGGCGAGGTGGCCCATGCACTCGTTCTCGACGTAGTCGATGCCGGCCTCGTTGGCGACGGCGCGGGCCTCCTGCGAGGAGATCCCCTGCTGCAGCCAGACGGCGGGGATGCCGCGCGCGACGACCTCGCGCACGATGTCCGCCGCCTCCTCGGAAGGCCGGAACACCTCGACGACGTCGACGCCGTCGGGCAGGTCCGCGACGGACGCGACGGAGGGGACGGCCAGCACCTCGGGGTCGTTCGGGTTCACCGGGAGGATCCGCCAGCCGCGCTCCCGCAGGCGCGCGGGTATCCGGTGCGCCGCCTTGGCCGGGTCGTCGGAGGCGCCGACGACGGCGATGGTCGTGGCCTGCTGGAGGATCTCGCTGGGGGTCCGCATGGCGGGTGGCGTTCCCCGTGAAGGCGTTCCGACTCCACTAGCCTCGGTCGCATGACTCCGCCGCGCCTCGCGCGCTGGCAGCACCGCCGCGCCGGCCTCGTCGTCCTGACCGCCGTCGTGGTCGCGATCGGCGTGCTCTGGCTGCGGCCGGTGATGCCGGAGCCGTACTTCGCCATGCAGTTCGCATTCACGAACGCCCGCGCCACGACCGCGCTCGCGGGGTGGGCGGCCGAGCCCGGGCTCGACGCGAGCGTGGCGTTCCTCCAGCGCGACTACGCCTTCATGGCGCTCTACTGGCTGCCGTTGGTCTTCGGCGTCGGCATCGCCGCCGACCGCTACCGCGTGCGCGGCACCGCGATGACGTGGCTGCCGCTCGTCGCCTCCCTCTGCGACGCCGTCGAGAACGCGTTCACCCTCCGCCTGGTCTCCGACGGGCGCGACGGCACGATCGACGGCGCCTTCCTCGCCCCCGCCGCCTCGACCGCGGCGCTGGCCAAGTGGATGCTCATCGCCGCGGTCGTGGCGTACGTCGTGCGCTCCTGGTTCGTCCGTCGCGGCTAGGCCGCGTCGACCACCGCCTCGTAGAACCCTGCGTGGGCGCCGACCGGGCTGACGAACAGGTCCACGGCGCCGTACCTCGGGCTCGAGAAGCGGTACGTCCCCTGGCCGGGCCCGTTCCCGCGCACCCGGAACATCAGCCGGAACTTGCGGTCGTCCCCGCGCGCCGCGTTGCGGAGGTCCGCGACCTTGACCAGCTTGGCCCGGTACGTCACGCCGCCCGAGGCGAAGCTGAACGTCGCCCCGACGTGCGGCCGGAAGGCAGCCCGGCGCAGGGCTCCACCCTGTCCCGCGACGAACGAGAACGCCCGCTGCGCCCCGACGAGCGGTGTCGACGTCGCCGCGAGCACGAGAGCGGTCCGCAGCACCGAACGGCGTGACGGATGCGCCATGGAGACCACTCCTTCGATCAGGGACGCGGGGGGAAGACGCCCTGGAGGGCAATGCAGAAGTTCAGAACGAGGTACGGCATCATGTTGTTGTGCGGGAGCGAGCCGCCGGTGGGCGCGGCCGTCTGGAACGCCATCGGGGTCAGGTTGTTCGGCGGCGCGTACGCCGTCTGGCCCTTGGACCTGGCGATCTGCACCGTGGGCGTCGGCGTACTGACGTTCGCCGGCGTGCTCGACGCGTTGACGAGGTGCGTGTGGACCGGCATCTCCGACTCGAGCAGCGTGACGGTCGAGGAGCCGCCGGTCTCGCCCAGCGTGTGGTTGCTGAGCCCGGACCCCTGGCCGGTGTGCATGGGCGCGTTGCCCTGCATGTCCGGCAGCGCGAACGTCGACTTCCCGTCACCGCCGTAGAAGGTGCCGAGCAGCGAGAAGAGCGCCGTGTTCTGCGTGATGGGCATGAGCTGCCCGTTGCAGAACGCCCACCCGAGCGGCGGGAAGTTGAATCCGAAGATCCGGATCTCCGAGACGAAGGGCTCGACCATGACGGGCTCTCCTAGTTGGGGAACGGGAACTCGCCGAAGAGCGAGATGACGAAGTTGACGACGAGGTACGGCTGCTGGTTCGTGTGCGGCTGGCTGCCCCCCGTGGGCGACAGCATGGTGTTCGCCATCTGCACGTCAGCGGCGTCCTCGACGAAGAGCTGGATGCTCGTGCCCTGAGCCGGGACGTTGCCCGCCGGTCCCGTCTCGATGGCGAGCGCCGTCGTCGCAAGGAACGCGTGGTTGTGCACGGGGATCTGCTGCGTGGTCAGCGTCACCTCTTCGGTGCCGCCCATCTCGCCGAGCTGGAAGGCGTTCAGCTGCTGGTGCACCGGGTGGCGCCCCATCAGGTTGGGCAGGGCGAACGTCTCCTGCCCGTCACCGCCGTAGGTCGTGCCGATGAGCTGGAACAGGGTCTCGTTCTCGGAGATGGGGAGCAGCTGGCCGTTGCACAGCGCCCACCCGGCCGGCGCGTAGGTGCAGGCCATCATGCGGATCTCGCCGACGTATGGCTGGCTCATGTGTGCGTCCTCCTAGTTCTGAGCCGGGAAGACGCCCTGGAGGGCGATGACGAAGGTGAGCACCGTGTACGGCGCCATGTTGTTGTGCGCCTGCGACCCGCCGACGTTGGTGATCGTGTTCGGCGCGAGGCTGGCGAACGACGCCGGGTCGTTGTAGGCGTTCACGGTCGAGTTGGCGAACACGTTGCCGGTCGCGGCCACGGTCGTCGCGGCGTTCTGCGTGCCCTGCACGACGTGCGTGTGGGTCGGCATCTCGCTGGTCGTGATCGTGTGCGCCTGCTCACCGCCGGTCTGGCCCTGAGTGAACGCCTGATTCTGGAAGTGCATCGGGACCCTGCCCTGGAGGTTCGGCAGCGCGAAGTTCGTCTGCCCGTTCCCCCCGTACATCGTCCCGAGGAGCGCGAACAGCGCCTGGTTCTGGTTGATCGGCAGGAGGCTGCCGTTGCACATCGCCCACCCCTGGGGGGCGAAGTCGAACGACACCATCTTGATCTCCGCCATGAACGGATCTCCCATTACTGCTCCTCCTCGTAGGGTTCGTCGACAGCCGGTACCGCGGCCGCGTTCGTCGGGTGGTGCGCCGGGGCTACGGAGCCGCGCATGCGGCACCTCCGGCGAACCCAGGGCTCGACCCAACCACGGCGGCCGCGTCGGTGATCGTGTTCTGCAGAATCAGGAACGTCACGACGTCCGTCGTGCTAGTGGCGCCGCCGGCGTAGCCGGGGAGGCGGAACGTCGTGCCGGCCCGCAGGTTGCGGACGCGGACGTCCGCCGCCGCAACCGAGACCACGGTGTTGGTCTTGATGTCGGCGCACACCGCGGTCGTGTCACCGGTCAGCGTGCCGGAGTCGACCTGGATGCCCTGGAGCGCCAGCGGGTCGAGCAGGGTCACCGTGTTGCCGGTGATGGTGGCGTCCATCGACGAGCTGCCGTTGCCGGCCGCGACGAGGATGCCCTGCTCGGCGATCTGCGAGACGTTGTTGTTCGTGATCGCGACGCGGGTGGCGCCCGCGCCTTCCGCGTGGACCCAGATGCCGGAGGAGTTCTCCGAGTTGCCGTTGGTGACCGTCATGCCGCTGACCGAGCCGGCCAGCGCGCTGGCGCCGGTGCCGGTGCCGCCGGTGGCCTTGTAGACGTTCACCGGGGTGCCGCAGGTCGCGCAGCCGGTGACCGTGCCGCCGCTGAGCGCGAAGGCGTGGCCGCCGGTGGCGCTGGACACGATGTCGATGCCGGTGCCGTTCGTGTCGTACGTCCCGCCCGTGAGCGTCGACGTCGTCTTCGCGCTGGAGTTCGCGCGGACGGCGAGACCGATGGAGCGGTTGCGGAGGTACGAGCTGCCGGTCGCCGTGACGGTCATCGCCGCGCTGCCGTCGGCCTGGACGAGCAGGCCGTTGCCGCCGGTCGTCGTGCTGTTGTCACGGAACGTCGAGTCGGTGACGGTGAGGCTCGACGTGCCCGACGAGCCGAAGACGCGGGCGTTGTCGTTGGCCGAGCCGTGCACGGTCACCCTCGTCAGCGCCGACGAGCCGGACGGGTTCGCGAGCGAGACGCCGTGGACGCCGCTGCCCGAGATCGTCGAGTCCGTCACCGAGAGGCCCTTGACGGCGGTGCCGGCGATGCCCTCGGCGGCGGAGCCGCTGACGGTCATCCACGCCAGCGAGACGCCGTCGACGTTCGCCAGCGCGACGCCGGCTCCGGTCGAGCCGCTGATCGTGCCGCCGCTGCCGGCGGTCGAGCCGCCGGTCACCGACACCGAGCCTGGCGTCGTCGTGTTGACCGACGAGAGCCGGATGCCGTTCGGCGCCGACGTCGACGAGACGCTCGTCAGCGAGATCGTGCTGCCCTGCGACGACACGATGTCGACCGCGCGGGCGTTCACCGAGGTCACCGAGACCTCGCCGATCGTCAGGGCGTCGTCGGCCAGGCTCAGCAGGCCGGGGGTGCCGGACGGCGGCGTGAGGTTCAGGCCGCGCACGACGCTGCCGTCGGAGAGCGAGACGCCGCCCACGATCGTCGGGCGGGTGCCGTTGATCGCGGGACGCGGGGCCGTGCCGGCCGGCGGCGTGACGCCCATGACCGCGTCGAACGACGCGCCGGTGACGCCCTGGCCGACCAGCCAGCCGTTGGCGGCCTGGCTCAGGCTGCCCGTGACCGTGCCGCTCGAGACGAAGATCTTCTCGCCGGCGCCCGCCGCGGCCGAGGCCGCCGAGAGCGTCTTGAACGGGTCGCTCATCGTGCCTGTGCCCGGGCCGGGGACCGCGCCGTCGACGAACCAGATGACCGGGCCCTGGACCGTGACGGTGATCGTCGCGGGGGCGCTCGCCACGCCGGGCGCCGGATGTCCGGTGTCCTTGATCGTGTAGTTCAGCGTGAAGGTGCCGGTCGCGCCCGCGGGCGTGTCGAGGTCGAACGACCCGTCCGGGGAGATGTCGGTGACGACGCAGCCGGCGCAGGACGCGGGCGTGACCGTGTCCAGCGTGAACGCCGGCGTGTACGCCCCTCCGGCGTCGGCCGTGTCGCTCGCGCCGGCCAGCAGACCCGTCACGCGCACGCGCATGTTCGCCTGCGCGGTCGCGGTCTGGTTGGCCGCGGACGGCGCGTCGTTGACCGGCGTCACCGTGATGGTGAACGTCTCCGCGTCGGACGTGTCGTCGCCGCCGTTGGCGGTGCCGCCATCGTCATGCAGCACGACGGTGACGTTCGCGGTGCCGTACGCGTCGTCGGCAGGCTCGTAGGTCAGGGTGCCGCTCGGCGAGACCGCGGGCGCGGCCTGGAACAGCGCGGCGTAGTCGTTGGTGACCTGGAAGTCCAGCGTCTGGCCGGACTCGCTCGCGCCGCCCTTGCTGATCGCGGTCGCCCAGCCGGCGACCGACTGCGCGCCCGAGTCCTCGGCGACGGTCTGGTCGGCGCCGGGGGTGAACGACGGCGCGTCGTTGACGAACAGCACCGAGACGGAGATCGCGTCGGTGTCGGTGAGCGCTCCGCCGCTGCCGGTGTTGCCGAGGTCGGACGTCGTCATCGTCAGCGTCGTGGTGCCGCTGAAGCCGGGGTCCGGCGTCAGCGTCGCGCCGTCCAGCGCCGCCGCGACCGCCGTGACGGGGCCGGTCACGGTGACGTCGTCCGTGCCGTTGCCGGTTACGGTGACGCCGCTCGTCCCGACCGTCACCGACGCGTTCGGGACGGCGAGCGTCGTCTCGACGTCCGCTGCTCCGGAGTCGGCGTCGGCGACGGACAGCGCGCCGGGCGCGAAGACGTACGCCGTCTCCTCCTCGGTCGAGACCGAGGCGGGCGCGGTGTTGACGGGCGCGTCGTTGACCGCGGTCACCGTGATCGACACGGTCGCGGGCGAGCTCGACGCCTGGATGCCGTCGTGCGCGTCGTACGTGAACGAGTCGCTGCCCGCGTAGTCCGCGGCGGGCGCGTAGTCGAACGACCCGTCGGCGTTGAGCGTGAAGCTCGCCGCGTGGTCGGGTCCGTCGACGAGGACAGCCGTCATGGGCTGGCCCTCGGGGTCGGTGTCGTTGTCCAGCACGCCCGGAGCGGGCTCGGACAGTGAGCCGTCCTCCGCGACGGAGTACTCGTCGTCGTTCGCGACCGGCGGGGCGTTGATCGCCTCGTAGCCGTTCAGCGTCGTGACGGGCGAGGTCTGGTTGCCGGCGCTGCCGATGGTGGCGACGACGGTGAGGTTCTGGCCTGGCGTGTTGCGGACCTTCGCGTCGGTCCAGTTCGCGACGACGACGGGCGCGCTGTTCGCGGCGATCTGCCCGGACGAGAACACGCCGGACTCGGCGAGGAACGTTCCGGAGAGGCTCGAGAATCCCGCCGCCGGCGTCAGCGGAACGGTCGCGTGGTTGCGTCCGCAGATGACCATGGTGACCGTCGAACCGGTCAGCTCGTCCTTGTCGGAGGCGGGGCACGCGGAGCCGGTCGCGACAGCCGCGTCGGACACGACGGCGTCGAGCACCTCCCACGTGTACGCGGTCGTCTGGAGTCCGCCGTCGGCCGCGGTGAGCAGGCTCGGGTTGTCGAACTGGTTGGACTTGCTCACGACGACGTGCCAGGTCCCGACGCGGTTGACCGTGCCGGGCTGCGTCGTCGCGGTGACGACGAACTGCTTCGACTGCCCGGGCAGGATGTCGTCGGCCCCGGTCTCTCCGCTGCGGTACCGGCACCTCGGGTCGGCCTTCTGCGCGGACCAGCCGGTGGGCGCGGTGCCGCAGGAGGTGATCGACCAGCCGGTGGACGGCCGTTCGATCTCCACCGCGCCGAGCGTCGTCGTCGTCCCGGTGTTGGTCACCGTGAACGTGAACGCGGTGCCCGCGGTGTCGCCGAGGTACTGAGGCGAGTTCGAGATCGACGCCGTCGCGGCGAACTCGTCCGCGGCCTCGGCGGACACCGAGAGCGCGAGGGCGACTCCCAAGGCGGGCAGAGCCACCGTGGCGAGGACGAAGAGACGGCTGCGGAACGGGGCTGGCATGTCTCCCCCTTCGGTCGCATCGCGGGGCACGACGCGTGCAGTGGGCGACACTGGCCCTACTACGCCACCGTGTCAGCAGAATCCGCGAAGAAATCGGTCGGCGCGGGGAACTCGTGTCGGAGGTCCCTGCCGAGTTGCGGTCTTAAGACCCTTGCGCTCGCGCGGGGTGCAGCGGCGGTTGCTGCGCGTCATCCGTCGCGCGCGCTAGCATCCGCTGCTTGTGGACCTGACTGAGCTGACGATCGAGACGTTCCGGGACCGCGTCGGGCAGACGTTCACCGACGACGAGTCGGGTGCCGAGCTGACGCTGGAGGAGGTCGAGGACCTCACGCCCGTGGCGAAGAACGTGCCGGCGGACAGCCGTGCGCCGTTCTCCCTGGTGTTCACGGCACCGGGCGAAACCGTTGCGCCGCAAGGGATCCGGTCGCTGCGGCACGAGGAGCTCGGCGAGCTGCCGCTGTTCCTCGTACCGATCGCGCAGGACGCCGCCGGCGTGCGCTACCAGGCGATCTTCAGCTAGCAGGGTCTGCCGAGACGTCGCCACCCACGTGGGTCACCGGTGGGTATGGACGGTGGGCCGTGCTCACCGGTGAGTTCGGCCGTCCATACTCACCGCTCGGCGCACACCGGGCGAAGGGAAGCAACGCGTCACTCGACCAGGGAGGACGGGGCGCGCCGGCCTAGTAGGGCTTGGCGGAACGCCGCCGCGATCACGTGCGGTAACCGCGTCCCGGGGTCGGCTCCGCAACCGGGTTGCGGGCCGTGCGGGGAAAAGGCGCAAAGCGCACCCCGATCAAGGCCGTGGCGGCCACCTGGGACGCGTACGGTCACGTTCGGCCACCATCCAGGCCGTTTCGCCAAGCGCTACCAGGACGGCGGCGTCCACTCGAGCCGGTGGTAGACGCCCACGTCCTCGACGACGACGAAGCCGAGGCGCAGGTAGAGCTCGCGCGCGCGGTTGTTCTGCTCGACGTGGATCACGACCTTGCGCCCTGACGCGGCGGCCTCGGCGAGGATCTCGTCGAGCAGCTGCCCGCCGACTCCCCTGCCGCGGAACGACGGCAGCAGCGCGATGTCGATGACGCGGATCTCCTCGGCCAGCCGGGCGACGTAGAGCCGCCCGGCGTCCTCTCCGTCGACGACGATGACGTCGTACGCGGCGTCGGGGTAGATCTCCCAGTAGTACTTGCGCTGGGCGGCGTACTGCATCGCGATGAACGCGGCCTTCTGCTCGTCGGTCCATCCCGTGACCTCGAGCTCCTCCTCGCGCGTCGACCCGTAGACCGCGCGCGAGAAGGCCTCGTCGTCCGGGGTCTCCGGACGCAGCGCCACTTCCGTCATGGGCGCTGAGGGTAGATGCCGTTGATGCAGATGCAGTAGTTCAGTACCTGGTACGGCATGAGGTTGTTGTGTGGCGCGCTGCCGCCCGGGGCCTGCGAGACCGCCGCCCGGCCCATCTGGACGAGGCTGGCGGAGACGGGCGGCGCGTACGCCATGGCGCCCTTGGAACGCGCGATGGCGGTGTTCGCCGACGGCGTGGAGACGTTCGCCGGGGTGCTCGACGCCGACGCGGTGTGCGCGTGCTGCGGCGTCTCCTTGACCGTCAGCGTGACCGTGGGGACGCCACCGGTCTCGCCGACGTCGTAGGCGCTGAGGCCGGGCCCCTGGCCGGCGCTGAGCGGGGCGCGCCCGCCGCGGAAGTCGGGCAGCCCGAACGTCGTCGTCCCGTTGCCCCCGAAGTTGGTGCCGAGCAGCGAGAACAGCGCGGTGTGCTGCGAGATGGAGAGGAGGTCCCCGTTGCAGAACGCCCAGTCCCTGGGTGCGAAGTTGAACCCGTAGATGCGGACCTCGCCGATGAATGCTTCGGCCACGTCAGGCTCCTAGCTGTGGGGAGGGAAGATGCCCTGGTAGGCGATGATGTAGTTGACGGCCTGGAACGGGTGCCTGTTCTCGTGCGGCTGGTTGCCGCCGTCGAGGTAGGGCAGCAGCGCCGCGGCGTTGAACTGCTGGTCGAGGGCGTCCTCCACGAAGAGCTGCGCGCTGGTCGCCTGGGACGGCGTGTTGGCCGCGGGCCCGGTGTCCGTCGCCAGCGCCGTCGACGCGACGAACGCGTGCGAGTGCGCCGCGATCTGCGCCGTGGTCACCGTCACGCTCTCGACGCCGCCCATCAGCCCCTCGGGCATGTCCGGCTTGCGGCGGTGGATCGGGATCCGGCCGCGCAGGTCGGGCACCGCGAAGTTGGTGACCCCGTCGCCGCCGTAGTTGATCCCGATGAGGGCGAACAGCACGTCGTACTCCGGGATCGGGAGCAGCGCGCCGTCGCACTTGAGCCAGCCCACCGGGGCGAAGGTCCCGCAGAACATCTTGATCTCACCGATGTACGAATCCATGCGAGACCTCCTAGGAACGGGACGGGAAGATGCCGACGAGGGCGATGCAGAACGTGACGACGAGGTACGGCGCCATGTTCTCGTGAGGCTGGCCGCCCACCGTCGACACGGTCGCGGCCGCGACGGGCTGGTTGGGCGCTCCCTGGTAGAGGTTCACCGTCGAGTTGGCGAAGACGTTGCCGCCCGCGGAGATCGAGCTCGCGGCGTCCTTCGTCCCCTGCGCCACGTGCGTGTGCGGCACCGGCATCTCCTGGGGTGTCAGGGTGTGCTGCGCCTCGCCACCCACCTGGCCCATCGAGAAGCCCATGTGGTCGGCGTGGACCGCGGCGCGGGCGACGAGGTTGGGCAGGCCGAACGTCGTCGACCCGTTCCCTCCGAACGTCGTGCCCAGCAGCGAGAACAGCGCCTGGTTCCCCGCGATGGGGAGTATCTGCCCGTTGCACTCGGCCCACCCCTTGGGGGCGAAGCTGATCGCCATGAGCCTTACTTCACCGATGAAAGGTTCGACCATCGTGCGTCCCTTCCGTTGGCCGGGCGGGGGCGTCCGGACTGTTACGGAGCCGTGCAGGTGCTGGGCGCGCCGCCGGTGAACGTGCCGGCGCCGGCTGTGAACGACGCCGCCGTGGTACCAGGCGCCGGGTTGCGAGTCTGGAGGTAGGCCGGCACGTTGTTCGTCGCCGTGACGTAGTCCGGCAGGCGGAACGTCGTGTTCTGGGTAGACCGGACGCGGATGTCGGCGCCGTCCGGGTTCTGCGCGTCGTTCGTCGCGATGTTCGCGCACATCGCCGTCGTGTCACCGGTGACGGTGCCCGCCTCGGCGAAGATCGCGGCGAGGCCGCAGTCCGGGCAGGCCACCGCTTCGACCGTGTCCACCACGTTGTCGGTGATGGTGAGCTGGGCGTTCTGCGAGCCGCCGAGGGTGTTGCCGAACGACGCCTCGATGCCGTAGAGGCCGGAGTTCGCGACGACGTTGTTCGTCACCGCGAGGCGCGCCTCGCCGCCGCCCTCGCCGTGCAGCCAGATGCCCGACGCGATGCCCGAGTTGTTGTGCGTGATGTTCATCCCGGAGATCGTGCCGGCGAGGGCGTTGGTGCCGGTGCCGCTGCTGCTGCCCTTGTAGACGTTGATGGCAGCGCCGCTCGCGGCACCACTGGTGACCGTGCCGTTCGAGACGGTGAACCCGAGGCCACCGGGGCCGTTGGACGCGATGTCCATGCCGACGCCGTTACCGGAGTACGTGCCGCCGCTGACGGTCGCGGTCATCTTCTGGCTCGACTCGCCGAAGATCAGCAGGCCCGAGGACCGGTTGTTGCTGATCGTGTTGCTCGTCGCGTTGAACGTCATCGCCGCCGAGCCGCCGAGCTGCGAGATCACCGCGACGCCGTTCGACCCCTCGGTCGCGTTGTTGTCGTGGATGTTCGAGTTGCTCAGCGTCAGCGTCGACGTGCCCGAGGAGTTCCGGACGAAGACGTTGTGCTCGCGGGAGCCCGACACGTCGAGCGTCGCCATCGTGGACGTCCCCAGCAGGTTCGTCATGTAGATGCCGCTGTGGTCGTTGGCGATGCTCGTGCCGTTGTTGACGATCACGGAGTTGTCGATCGCGAACGTCGTGAGGTTGTTCCCGTAGATGCCGTGCGCGGAGCCGCCGGTCACCCGCATCCGCGACAGCGACACGTTGGTGACGTTGTCGAGGTGGATGCCGTTGCCGCTCGAGGTGCTGATGATGCCGCCGCTGTCGGCCGTGCCGGTGCCCGTGATGGTGAACGAGCCTGCCGCCGACGTGTTGACCGTCGACAGGAAGACGCCGCTCGTCGCGCCGGTGGTCGTGACCCGCGTGAGGCTGATCGTGCCGCCGTGCGAGTTCTGGAGGTCGACACCGCGCGCGTTCGTCGTCGTGATCGACATGGTGTTGACGGTGACACCGTCGGCACCGGAGCCGACCAGGCCCGGCGTGCCGCTGCCCGGGGTGAGGTTGAAGCCGCGGGCGACGGAGTTGTCGCCGAGGGTCACCGAGCCGGTCAGCGTGCGCTGCGGCGCACCGGGGTTGGACGGTCGCGCGATGGTGCCCGCCGGTGGCGTGATGCCCATGACCGAGTCGAAGTTGGCCTGCGTGATGGTGTCCGAGATCAGCCAGCTGTTGGTCTGGAGCACGACGTTGCCGGTGGAGTTGCCGTCCTCGACGTGGATGCGCTGGTTGGTGCTGGTGCCCATCGCCGTCGTGGCGCTCGACAGGTTCTGGAACGGCTCGCTGAGCCGGCCGGTGCCGACGGTCGCGGCGTCCTCGTCCACGAACCAGACGACCGGGCCGTTGACGGTGAACGTGATCGTCTGTGCCGCGCTGGTGGCGCCCGGAGCCGGGAAGCCGTTGTCCACCACCGTGTAGGTCGCGGTGTACGTGCCCGTGCCGCCGGCCGGCGGGTCGAAGTCGAACGTGCCGTTCGCGTTGTTGACGTTGGAGATCGTGCAGCCGATGCAGCCGGCGCCGACCGTGACCGAGCCCAGGGTGAACGACGGCGTGTGCACGACGGGCGGCTGCGCGGTGCTGCCGCCGTTGACGTCGTTCGGGTCGGTCGCGCCGGTGAGCAGGCCGCCGAGCGAGATCTTCATGTTGGCCTGCACGGTGAACGCCTTGGCCGCCGCAACGGGCGCGTCGTTGACGGCGTTGACCGTGATGGTGAACGTCTGGACATCGCTCGTGTCGTCGCCGCCGTTGGCGGTGCCGCCGTTGTCGGAGATGAACACGCTGACGGTCGCGGTGCCGTACTTGTTGGCCGTCGAGGTGTAGGTCAGCGTGCCGGTCGGCGAGATCGCCGGCTGGCTGGCGAACAGCGCGTTGTTGTCGTTGGTGACGGTGAACGCGACGTCCTGCGCGGCCTCGTTCGCGGGACCCTCGCTGATCGCGGTGGCCCAGCCGGAGACCGACTGCGCGCCGGCGTCCTCGTTCAGGGTCTGGTCGGCGCCCTTGGTGAAGCTCGGGGCGTCGTTGACCGCGGTCACCGTGATGACGAACGTCTCGTTCGCCCCCGTGTCGTCGCCGCCGTTGGCGGTGCCGCCGTCGTCGGTGGCGACCGCGGTGACGGTGGCGCTGCCGTTGGCGTTGACCGCCGGCGTGTACGTGAGCGTTCCCGCGCTGTCGATGGCCGGCAGCGACGAGAACAACGCGTTGTTGGTCGTGCCGGTCACCGTGACCGTCACGGTCTGCGCGGACTCGTCGGCCGGGCCGGCGCTGGTGGAGTTGACGAAGCCGTTGACGGTCTGCGCGCCCGCGTCCTCGAGGACGGTCTGGTCACCGTCGTCGGTGAACGACGGCTGGTCGTTGACCCCGTTGACCGTGATGGTGAACGTCTGGCTGTCGCTGGTGTCGTCGCCGCCGTTGGCGGTGCCGCCGTCGTCGGAGAGGTAGATCGTGACGGTGGCGGTTCCGACGGCGTCGGGTGCGGAGGTGTAGGAGAGCGTGCCGGTCGGGGTGACCCCCGGCTGAACGCTGAACAGGCTGTTGTTGTCGTTGCTCGTCGTGAACGAGAGCGTCTGCGCGGACTCGTCCGCCGGGCCCTTGCTGATCGCGGAGGCCCAGTTGGAGACCGACTGCGCGCCGGCGTCCTCGTTGAGCGTCTGGTCGGCGCCCTTCGTGAAGCTCGGGACGTCGTTGACCGCGGTGACCGTGATGTCGAACGTCTGCGTCGGGCTCTGGTTGTTGCCGCCGTTGGCGATGCCGCCGTCGTCCGTCGCCTGGACGGTGACGGTGGCGACGCCGTTCGCGTCGACCGCAGGGGTGTAGGTCAGGTCGCCGGTCGAGCTGACGGCGGGGAGCACGGAGAACAGCGCGTCGTTGTTCGTCGACGCGGCGAACGTGACGACCTGCGCGCTCTCGTTGGCGGGGCCGGCCGAGATGGCCGTGGCCCAGCCGGTGACCGTCTGGAGGCCGGAGTCCTCGTTGACCGTCTGGTCGGCGCCCTTCGTGAACGACGGCTGGTCGTTGACCGGGTCGACGGTGATGCTCGCCGTCGCGGGCGCCGAGTCGATCGTGCCGTCGTTGACGGTGTAGGTGAACGAGTCGCTGCCGAAGAAGTTCGCGTTCGGCGTGTAGGTCACGCTGGCCGAGCAGAGGCTCGGGATGTTGCTGTCACAGCTGACGCTGCCGGGCACGGAGACGAGGCCGTTGGTGGCGGTGCCCGCGGTGAACGTCAGCGCGTCACCGTCGGCGTCGTGGCCGGTGAGCGTGACGACGATGCCGCTGCCGTCCTCGTTTCCGGAGCCACTGGTGGCGTCAGCCGTCGGCGTGTCGTTCGGCGGGACGACGGTGATGCTCACGGTCGCGGTGTCGGTCGCCGTGCCGTCGGTGACGTCGTACGTGAACGAGTCGGCGCCGAGGTAGCCGGAGTCGGGGTCGTAGCTGAACGAGCCGTCGGGGTTGAGCGTGACGGTGCCGTTCGCCGGGTCGCTCGCGTTGCCCGCGGTGAGCGCCTCGCCGTCGGCGTCGGTGTCGTTGGAGAGCACGCCGGGAGCCGTCACCGTGAGGTTCGAGTCCTGGATCGCCTGGAACGGGCCGTCGTCGTTGGCGACGGGCGCGTCGTTGGCGCCGTTGACGGTGATCGTCACGGTCTCGGTGTCGGTGCCGCCCTGGCTGTCGGTCACCGTGTACGTGAACGTGTCGGTCGCGGTCTCGGTGTCGTCGAGGTACTCGAACATGCCGTTCGGCGAGTACGTCACGTCGGTGCCGTTGTTGGTGACCATGCCGGACGTGCCCGTCGTGTCGACTGCCGTCACGGTCAGCGTCTGCCCCTCGGCGTCGGTGTCGTTGCCGAGGACGTTGACGGCCACGCCGGAGGAGTTCTCGCCGGCGCTCGCGGCGTCGGAGGCCGCGACGGGCGCGTCGTTGATGCCGTTGACGTCGATGGTGACCGTCGCGGTGTCGGTGGCGCCGTTGGAGTCGGTGACCGTGTAGGTGAACGTGTCGTCTTCGTCCTCGCCGTTCGCGAGGTCCTCGAACGCGCCGTTCGGGTTGTACGTCACGGTGCCGTCGTTGTTGTTCGTGACCTGGCCGGAGGTGCCGGTCGTGTCGATGCCCGTGATCGTCAGCGCGCCCTCGGCGTCGCTGTCGTTCGCGAGCACCGCGATCGGGCCGATCTGCGTCGCCTCGTCGGTGCTCGCCGTGTCGTCGACGGCCAGGGGCAGGTCGTTGACGCCGGTGACCGTCACGGTGACGGTCTCGGTGTCGGTGCCGCCCTGGCTGTCGGTCACGGTGTACGTGAACGTGTCCGTCGCGGTCTGGCCCGTCCCGAGGAACTCGAACTGGCCGTTGGGGTCGTAGGTCACGTCGGTGCCGTTGTTGGTGACCTGGCCCGTGGTGCCGGTCGTGTCGACGGCGGTCACGGTGAGCGTCTGCGACTCGGCGTCGGTGTCGTTGCCGAGGACGTTGACGGTCGCGCCGGTCGAGTCCTCGCCGATCGACGGCCCATCGGGGGCCGCGACGGGCGCGTCGTTGATGCCGTTGACGTCGATGGTGACGGTCGCTGTGTCCGTGACGTCGTTGCCGTCCTTGATGGTGTACGTGAACGTGTCGTCGCGGTCCTCGCCGTTCTCCAGGTCCTCGAAGGCGCCGTTCGGGTTGTACGTCACGGTGCCGTCGTTGTTGTTCGTGACCTGGCCGGCGGTGCCGGTCGTGTCGATGCTGAGGATCGTCACCGCGCCCTCGGCGTCGGTGTCGTTGGTGAGGACCGAGAGCGGCCCGATCTGCGTCGCCTCGTCCGTGCTGTACCCGTCGTCGACCGCGACCGGGCTGTCGTTGGCGCCCTGGATCGTGACGGTCACGGTCTCGGTGTCGGTGGCGCCCTGGCTGTCGGTCACGGTGTACGTGAACGTGTCCGTCGCGGTCTGGCCGGTCGTGAGGTACTCGAACTGGCCGTTCGGGTCGTACGTCACGTCGGTGCCGTTGTTGGTCACGGTGCCGGTCGTGCCGGCGACGTTGATGCCGGTGACGGTCAGCGTCTGCGACTCGGCGTCGGTGTCGTTGCCGAGGACGTCGACGACGGCGCCGGTCGAGTTCTCGCCGACCGACGGACCGTCGGGCGCCGCGACGGGCGCGTCGTTGATGCCGTTGACGTCGACCGTGACGGTCGCGGTGTCGGTGGCGCCGGTGCCGTCGGTGACGGTGTACGTGAACGTGTCGTCCGCGTCCTCACCGTTCTCGAGCTCTTCCCAGGCGCCGTTGGGGTTGTACGTCACGGTGCCGTCGTTGTTGTTGGTGACGGTGCCCGACGTCCCCGTCGTGTCGATGCTGGTGACGGTGAGCGCGCCCTCGGCGTCGCTGTCGTTGGTCAGCACGCTGACCATGACGGCCGACGCCTCGTCGGTGGTCGCGGCGTCGTCCACCGCGATCGGGGCGTCGTTGGAGCCCTGGATCGTGATGGTGACGGTCTCGGTGTCGGTGCCGCCCTGGCTGTCGGTCACGGTGTACGTGAACGTGTCGGTCGCGGTGTTGGTCGTGAGGTGCTCGAACTGGCCGTCGGGGTCGTACGTCACGTCGGTGCCGTTGTTGGTGACCGTGCCCGTCGTGCCGGTGGTGTCGATCGAGGTGACGGTCAGCGTCTGCGACTCGGCGTCGGTGTCGTTGCCGAGGACGTTGACGGTCGCACCGGTCGAGTCCTCGCCGACGGTCGCGGCGTCGGGGTCTGCCTCCGGCGCGTCGTTGATGCCGTTGACGTCGACCGTGACGGTCGCGGTGTCGGTCGCGCCCTGGCCGTCGGTGATCGTGTACGTGAACGTGTCGTTCTCGTCCTCACCGTTGCCCAGCTCTTCCCACGCGCCGTTGGGGTTGTACGTCACGGTGCCGTCGTTGTTGTTCGTGACGGTGCCCGCGGTGCCGGTCGTGTCGATGCTCGTGACGGTGAACGACGTCTCGTCGTCGCTGTCGTTGTTGTCCACGTCGATCAGGACGGAGCTCGCCTCGTCGGTGCTGGCGGGGTCGTCCACCGCGACCGGCGCGTCGTTGACGCCGGTGATCGTCACGGTGACCGTCTGCGTGTCGGTGCCGCCGTTGCCGTCGGAGACGGTGTACGTGAACGTGTCCGTCGCGGTCTGGCCGGTGCCGAGGCTCTCGAACTGGCCGTTCGGGTCGTACGTCACGTCGGTGCCGTTGTTGGTGACGGTGCCGGTCGTGCCGGTGGTGTCGACCGCGGAGACGACGAGGGCGTTGCCGTCGACGTCGCTGTCGTTGTCGAGGACGTCGACCGACGCCGAGGTGTCCTCGTCGGTCGACTTGGTGTCGTCGGTGCCGACCGGCGCGTCGTTGACCGGGTCGACCGTGATGGTCACCGTGACGACGGACGAGTCGGAGTGCGTGTCGTTGGCGGTGTACGTGAACGTGTCGACGCCGTGGAAGTCGGGGTCGGGGTCGTACGTGAACGACCCGTCCGCGGTGTTCAGCGTCAGCGTGCCGTTCGCCGGCTGCGTGAGGTTGGTGACCGACAGCGTGTCGCCCTCGGGATCGGAGTCGTTGGCGAGCACGCCGGTCAGGTTGTCCTTGACGAGCTGCGTGTCCTCGTCGACCGAGTAGGCGTCGGCGACGCCGACCGGCGGCTGGCTCTCGGCGCTGTAACCGGTGAACGACCGCAGCGGCGACGTGCGGTTGGCGGAGGCGCCGACGCCCGTGACGATCTTCTTGCCGGTGCCGAACACGTCGGTGATCGTCGTGTCCTTCCACTGCGCGAGGACGACGACGCCGCTGTTGCGCGAGACCGCGCCGGAGACGAACGTCCCCTTCGTCTTGATCATCGTGCCGGCGAGCGTCGAGTACGCCGCGGTCGGCGTCAGGCGGGTGTTGGCGCGGTTCTTGCCGCAGACGACGATCGTCTTGACCGAGCCGAGGATCGCGGTCTTGTCCGCGGGCGGGCAGGCGCTGCCGTGGGTGCGCACGGTGTCGCTCACGACCGCCGTGGTGAGCTCGAAGGTGTAGAGGCGCGTGGCGAGGCCGGCGCCGTACGGCGTCGCGGCCTTGAGCAGGCTGGTGTTGTCGAAGTGGTACGAGCGGCTGACGACGACGGACCACGTGCCGGTCCTGTTGGCGTCACCGGGCGCGGTGGTCGCCTTGACGGCGAACGTCTTGGCGTTGCCGGGCTTGATGTCGTCGGCGTACGTCGGCGCGCTCTTGTACCGGCACTTCGTCGACGACGCCGTCTTGGACCAGCCCGTCGGCGCGGTCGGGCAGCTCGTGATCGCCCAGCCGTTCGTCGGGCGGTTGATCTCGACGGCGCCGATGCCGTTGGTCGAGCCGGTGTTCTTCACCGTGAACGTATAGACGCTCCCGGCGGCATCACCGATGTAGTAGAGCTTCGGCGTGATCGACGCCTGCGCGGCGAACGCCGGAGGGTCGGCAGCCTCGGCGGCGGCGGTGAGGACACCGCCGAAGGCGAGCATGCCGAACGCCAGGAGCCATCTCGCGCGCGAACGTCCTCCGTCGGTAGACGAAGCGCGGCCGAGTGTGCGTCCGGACATGTCCTGGACCCCCTCAGGAGGAAGCCGCGACCCAGGAGGGCCGCAGTCCAGCCAGCATCGTCCGGGCGAGCCGCTCTGGGGAGCGGATCGGGCGAAAATTCCCGGAACTTGTGACTTAGGTCCCTAGGGGGCCAAGCACGAGGCCGGCGCCGCGGACGCTCCCGGATGGGCGCCGCGACACCGGCCTCGTGTCGTACGGGCTGCTAGCTGTAGCACCACACGGGGCGGGTGGTCGAGCCGTCGAGGTACTCCACGACCGTGAGCTTGCAGCCGCCGCAGCCCTTGCGCGGGTCGTCACAGGCCGACGCGGGCGTGGTGACGGCGAAGGTGGATGCGGCGAGCGCACCGGCGAGCAGCAGACGGGCAGTCAACTTCATGGGAGCTCCAGAGGGTGAGGGGACTGGGACACTGCTCCCCCTCCTTCGTGATCTCCCCGGGGTCTCCTGCCGCCCCGTTACGCCGCCTTGCGCCGCGACTTGCGCGGCCTCTTCACCACGGGCTCGGCGACCGCGTCGGCGGGACGGTTCAGCGCGATGACCTCGGTCAGCTCGGTGACGTCGACCCGCGAGTCCTTCGCCGGGTTGACGACGACCGGACCCGCGCGGCCGTCGGCGGCGCGCTCGCGGTAGCCGATGACGACGTCGCCGAGCCTGCGGAACCGCGCGACCAGCTGGCGGTACGTCACCGGGCCGGCGGGCACGTAGTCGGCGGCGTGGCGGATCGCGATCTCGCAGCCGCCGGCCGCGAGCAGCTCCTCGAAGACCTGCGCCAGCTCGGGGTTCTCGGACAGCTGCGCGAGGACGTAGCTCGTCAGCTTCTCGCTGACGACGAAGTCGTCGGCGGCGGTCACCGGCGCGAGCGCGACGTCGTCGACGTCGAGCAGCTCCGCGACGACCGTCGGCGCCGGCTGCCCGCTCCCCTGCCCGAAGATGTGCCGCAGCTCCAGCAGGCTGAGCAGCGTCCGCGCGTCTGCCTCGGCGACGGGCAGCTGGTGGTAGCAGAGGACGACGACGTGGTCGGGCCAGCGTTCGGCGACGAGCCTGCCGAGCAGCTCCTCGTCGGTCGTGTCGCCCTCGGTCACCCGGACGTCGAGCAGGTTGCGCGGACCGCCGCCGGGCGCGCCGCCGACGGCCGGGTCGCAGAGGACCGTGACCGACGCGCCCTCGACGGCGTACGCGTCGAGCTCGCTGAGCAGGTGCGGTCCCATGTCGTTCCAGCCGAGGACGAGGACGTGCTCGGCGCGCGGCGCCCGCGCCGAGGGGTCGATGCTCGGCACGTCCTCGATCGCGGGGTCGGTGTCGAAGACGACGGTGTCGTCGTCGCGCGAGATCGCGACGACCTGGTCGCCCTTCGCGAGGATCGTGTCCATGTCGGGCACCAGCCGTACCTGGCCGCCGGCGGAGCGGATGCCGATGACCGACGAGCGGCCGTACGCGAGCAGCACGTCGCCGAACGACGTCCCCGCCAGCCGGTCGTCGGTGCCGAAGTAGATCTCGTCGCCGTCGAAGTCGAGCAGCTCCTGGTAGACAGCCGAGAGCCCCGACTGCCGGCAGACCTGCGCGGTGATGCGCGCGATGATCTCGCTCGACACGACCGGCAGGACGCGGCCGGCGGTCGCGGTGCGCAGCGCCGAGGCGCGCTTGCTGTCGTGCACCTCGACGACGAGTGGCGCGGTCTCTGGCACCTGCGCCGACAGCAGCGCGAGCACCGCCTTCAACGTGTACGCGCCGCCAGGGTCGTCATCGGAGCCGAGGACGATGACGGCGCGCGCCGACTCGGGTCGGACGACCGCCAGCTCGGCGACGTTGTACGGCCGCCCGGTCCGGCAGACCACGCGAGTAGTAGAGCCCCTCGGGACCCAGAGGCGTACGGCCTGGTCCATCTCCTGCTTGTCCATGTCGGCGAGGATCACGACCGCGGCCGAGGCCTGATTGTCGTTGGCGATGGACAGCTCGGACAGGATCGTCGGCAGCTTCGTCGACCAGCCGAGGACGAGGGTGTGCCCCTGCTCGACGACGAGCGAGCGGCCGCGGCGCAGCTGCTCGAGCTTGCGGTCGATGCCGTTCGCCATCAGACCGATGAACGCCGTGACGACGAACAGCCCGCCCAGCGTCACCGTCAACGACACCGCGCGGAACGCCCACCCCTCGTCGCCGCCGCCTGTGCCCGCGTCCAGCGTCCGCTGCAGGCTGAGCCAGACGCCCTCGACGAAGCCGGCCCGCTCGCCCGTGTCGGGGTCGATGGTGATCCCGGCGATCTGCAGCACGACGCCCGCGAAGATGACGATGGCGAGCGACAGCAGGCCGAGCCACGCGGCGACGGTGGAGACACCGCGGGCCAGCGCGTTGTCGAGGGCGTAGCGGATGCGCGCCCAGAGGGGCACGGACTTGGGGGGCATCCGCCGACGCTAACCCAGCCCGTGCCCCCCAGGAGGCGAATCACACGACGGCGAGCGTCCCCTTCATGCCCGGGTGGATCGAGCAGTAGAAGCCGTACGTCCGCCCCGGCACGACGCGGTCCAGGCCTGTGACCTGGGTGACCTCGCCGATGCCGATCAACGGCGTGCGGAACAGCGGCGAGCCGTCCGGTGCCTTGTCGACGGCGACGACGTCGTGCTGCGGCAGGTCGTTGTTGACGAACGACAGCGGACCGCCGACGCGCGTCACCATCGCCGGCGTGACGTACGTCGTCGCGAAGCCGCCCGGGCCCGCCACGATCGCCGGGCCGACGCCGTCCACCCCGGGCAGCGGCGGGAGCGGCGGCACAGTCGTCTCGCCCGCGCCGGGGCGGAACGCCACGACGAAGCCGTTCGCGAGACCGGTGATGCCGGTGGCGGCGTAGACGGTGTTGCGCGCGACCGCGACGCCGCCCCACGACGCGGCCGGGTCGGCGCCCGTCTGCGAGCCCGCGACGATCGGCCGGTGCAGCAGCGGCGCGCCGGTGCGGGCGTCGTACGCGTCGAGGAAGCCCTTGAGGTCGACGGTGTAGACGATGCCGTTGGCGACCGTCACCGGCTCGCCCCAGTGCGCGCCGTCGGCGACCGGAGACACCCACCGCTGCATGCCCTTGGCGTCGATCGACCACAGGTAGCCCGCGGGCGTCACGGGGCCGTAGACGCTGGTGCCGTCGTGCGCCGTGGAGCCGACGATGCCGCCGACGAGGCTCGGCGGGCCGACGACCGTCGTCCGCACCCGCTCCATCGTCACCGCGTCGAACACGTGGTAGATCCCCGACTTCTGGCCCGCGCCGACGAGCTTGCGGCCCGTCGCGTCGGTGAACAGGTTCGGCGACGCGCCGAAGTCGAGGTCGAGGTCGCTGCACGAGCCGATGCCCTGCGGGTAGTACGGCGGGTTGTTGCCGGTGAAGTCCACGCAGGGCAGCGCGGACGAGTCGACGTACTCGTCGATGTCGCCCTTGTACGACCCGACGATCTCGCCGAACGACGCGCTCGCCGGGTCGACGTCGACCTTCAGCACGGCGTTGGCGTGCGCGTGCTCGGCCTGCGGCTTGAACGGGTTGCCGGCGCCGACGTACGCGAGGTCGGTCGCCGTGTCGATGGCCGGCGTGGACCACACCGTCGCGCCGGCGTAGTCGTCGGCGGGCTGGTCGGGCGCGTGGATCGTCCACGTCTTCTTCACCAGCGCGCCGGTGGCCGCGTCGGTGAACGTGATCGAGCCCTGGAAGGCATACCGATCGGCCTCGTCGCCGAGCTCGGCCGAGCCGCCCGAGATGCCGAGGAAGACCACGCCCTTGTAGACGATCGGGCTGCCGTAGACGTCGGCGCCGTTCTGCGTGTCGAGCGGTGGCGTCGCCCATGCCTGCGCGCCGGTCGCCTGGTCGAACGCCACGAGGTACGGACGCCCGGTCCGCGACACGGCGGCGTACACCTTGCCGTCCGCGATGCCGACCGACGCGTTGACCCCGCCGCCGTCGGGCACCCGCGCCTTCCACACCAGCGCGCCGGTGTCGGCGTTCAGTGCGAACACCCAGCCGCGGTTGGAGCCGACGTAGAGGCAGCCGTCGGCGATGACCGGCGTACCCGTGAAGTCGCCGTCGCCACCGGCCGCCACCGACGAGAAGGTCCACGCAGGCCCGAGGGTCGGGACGTCCGCGTGCGCGATGGCCCGCTCGCGTTCCTGGTGGCGCGTGTTGGAGAGGTCCTTGCCGAAGCTGCGCCACTCCCCTCCCGTCACGCCGACCGGACCGCAGCCCGGCATCGGCGAGGGCACCGGCCCGATCGCGCCCGCCGTCGGCGGGACGACGAGCGAGCCCGCGAGGACGGCGAGCGCCGCCGCCCGCCTCACGACGTCACCTCGAACGCGCCGCGCATGAACGGGTGGATGCGGCAGAAGTACGTCACCACTTCGCCCGGCTGGTACGACGAGTCGATCTCGAGGTCCCAGATGTTGGAGTTCTTCGCCGCCGACACCGTGGGCACGCCGAAGCCGAGCTCGTTCGAGTCGAAGTCGATGTGCCTGCCGCTGCTCGTCGCGCCGTCCGCGACGGGGAACGCCGTCCCCGTCTGCCCGGTGCACGGCCACGCGCACGACGTCACCGAGTGGTAGACGTTCGCGAACGCGTCGGCGTTGGTGAACGTCAGCTGCGAGCCGCGCTTCACCGTCGGGATGCCGGTCATCGCGACGAGCGACAGGTCGCCCGGCGCGTAGAGGAAGCTCGCGATGTCGACGCGGTCGGTCTCGCTGCCGCGCTCGGCCTCCAGCGTGCCGCTGGGCCCGCCGAAGTTGTCGTTCTCCTTCAGGTGCCCGTGGGTCACCCAGCCGTTGTCGCAGAGCGTCGGCGTCGCGGCGAGCAGGCCGCCCGACGTGCAGCCGAGCGACGGGTCGCGGACGGTGTCCGCGGCGAACGGGTCGACGCCCGGCGCCGTCGGCTGGTCGGCCGGGGTGTCCGGCGAGATCCAGGCGAGCGTGATGCCCATGGCCTCGTACACCGACTGGATCGTGGTGTCGTACGTCGCGTTGCTGCGGAAGACGTCGCCCGGCTCGACGCGGACGCCCCAGTTGGGCAGTGCCGACACCGTCTGCGAGAAGTCCCACGACGTCGGCGGCCCTCCGGTCTGCGTGGGGTCGGTGCGGTCCCAGTAGAGCGCCTCGCTCGTGAAGATGCGGCGCGTCTGGCCGCCTCGCACGAGGTCCACCTCATTGGTCACACCGCCTGGGTGCAGGTGTCCTGCCATATGGACGAGCGTGCCGCCCTGGAAGTTCGAGATGCGTCCCACCGAGCCCCCGCGCGACGGCAGCCGCAGGTCGGTGCCCGGCTTGTTCGGCGGCGCGCCCTGGCCGGCGATGACGTCGCCGTACGGGTCGAACGCCGCGCAGTTCTGCTTCGGCCACGTGCAGGTGCCGTTGGTGCCGAAGCCGCGCTGCGCGTTGAACACCGGGTAGAAGCCCGGCCGCACGTCCAGCCAGATCGGGTACGCCGGCTTGATGCCGTACGCCGCCGCCGCGTCCTTGGCGACGTAGTCGACGTCCCAGCTGATGTACACCTCCGTCGGCTGCGGCACGGCGCTGTGGATCATGTACAGCAGCTCCCAGTCGTCGGTCGCCTTGACCGGCATCCCGAAGCCGCGCGGCAGCGAGAAGATCGTCTTCTCCTCGCCCGCGAAGACGAACGGCAGCCCCTCGCCGTACGAGTTCACCGACAGCCACACGCCGTGGTGCAGGTGCATCTCCTCGATCGGCGGCACCGTGCCGTCCGCGGCCTTGACGAGGTCCGGATCGAACCGCGTCATGAAGCCGTCGTAGCCGGGCTTGTGCACGACGACCGGCTCGAGGAGCACGTCGTTCTGGCCCGGGCGGACCGTGATGGGGCCGTAGACGTAGCGCAGCCGCTGGCAGGCGCCGGGGTAGCGCTCGTACTCCGGGCCCGCCCAGCCCTCGCGCTCGGCCCACTCGGCCTCGTGCACGTTGCCGGGCTCGGGCAGGCACGGGCGGGGCAGGATCGTGGTGAGGCTGTTGACCTCGGGTACGGGCGGCGCGGCGCTGACGACAGGCGCCCCGAGGGCGGCCAGGGCGAGCGCGAGCACGAAGGCGTTGCGGCGCATGGAATCTCCGGTTCGGTGTAGGGCCGATCCCGGCGGCTGGGCGCCGTTCACCTCTCTAACGGCGCCGCCCGCGTTCCCTCGCGGTCAGTCCTCGCTGACTTCGCGCAGCTTGCCGAGCCACTCGTCGTCGGCGTCGCGCGGCGGCGTCCAGCCCGCGTCGCGCGTCGCGACGTACGCCGCCAGCGCCGTCGTCACCGGCACCGACGCGACCAGCCCGATCGAGCCGACGAGGGTGCGGACGACCTCCTGCGCGATGACCTCGCTGGTCAGCGCCGCACCGACACCGACACCCGACACCGCGAAGAGCAGCAGCAGCGGCAGCGAGGCGCCGGCGTACGCGAGCACCAGCGTGTTGACGGTCGAGGCGATGTGGTCGCGGCCGATGCGCACGCCCGCGCCGTACAGCTCGCGCGGGGTCATGCCCGGGTTGGCGGCGCGCAGCTCCCAGATCGCCGACGCCTGCGTCACCGTGACGTCGTCGAGGACGCCGAGCGAGCCGATGACGATGCCCGCCAGCAGGAGTCCGTGGACGTCGACCTGCCCGTACGCCGCGCGGATGAAGCTGGCCTCCTCCGTCGCGATCCCCGTGAAGTCGCCGGCCGCCACGAACACCGCCGCGAGGACCCCCGTCAGCACCAGGCTGACCAGCGTGCCGAGGACCGCGACCGACGTCCGCACCGTGAACCCGTGCGCCAGGTAGACCGCGACGAACATGATCGCCGCCGCGCCCACCACCGCCACCGGCAGCGGGCTGGCGCCCTCGAGGAACGCCGGCAGCACGAACTTCACCAGCACGCCGAGACTGATCGCGAGGCCGGCCAGCGCGGCGAGCCCGCGCCAGCGGCCGAGCCCGACGACGGCGGCCGCGAAGAGCAGTGCCAGCACCAGCAGCGGCCGCCCGCGCTGCACGTCGACGACGCGGTAGCGCAGCTCCACCGGCGCGGACGGCTCGATGCCGAGGACGAGCTTCATGCCCTTCTTCAGCCGCAGCGAGCCGTCCTCGTTGCCGAGGACCAGGGGTACGACGCTCCTGTCCGGCCCCGACGTCAGCCGTACCTGCGCGCGGGTGCAGGCGAGCGGCTGGTCGGCGGGGCCGCCGGCCTCGTCGCAGGCCGCGGCCTCGGTCGACTCGACGGTGCCTCGTACGGTCTCCGTGGCGACGCCGAGGCCGTCCCTCGCCGCCGGTGCCTCGCCGGGCCAGAGCAGCACCAGGCCGAGCAGCGTGAGGACCGCGAACGGCGCCAGCGCGAACAGCAGCAGCCGGCGTACCCGCGGGCTCGACGCCGCCGGCGCGTGCCCGTGACCGTGACCCATCACGTCCTCTCGTCGCCGACCGTTCCGGTTCTACTACAGGGCTCCCGCGGCGCCGCCCAGCCCGGGCCGTCCGCTCGAGTGTTCCTTGAAGATCGCCACGCGTGAGACCGGCGCCCGGCCTGCAGAGCACGACCTGGTGGGGATCGGCCGATTCTCACCGTGGTACGGGTGGCCGCTCCGACCGTGCGTGGTCACATCCATGGTTGCAGGGAACACTCCCCCGACGTTTCGCCGTCGGAGCTAGAGCCACTCCGGTCGCGCGTCCAGCGTCGTGCGGTCGAGGCTCTCCAGCAGGTCGAGCTGCGGGCCGGTCTTCGGCAGCTCCCAGCGGAAGAAGTACCGCGCCGCCGCGCGCTTGCCGTCGTAGAACGCGCCGTTCTTCCCGTCCGCGGCGAGCGCCTGCTCCAGCCAGAGCCAGGCGACGACCGCGTGCCCGACGGCCTCCAGGTAGACGGTGGCGTTGGCGAGCGCGCCTTCGACGTCGCCCGGCGCCCAGAGCGCCGCCGTCACCGCGCCGATGCGCTCGGCTGTCGCGCGCAACGCCGTGGCGTACGCCGCGAGGTCTGTGACTCCCGCCGCTCGGTCGGCCGTCGCGGTCATCGCGCCGAGCAGCGCGACGAGCCCCGCGCCGCCGTTCATGACGGCCTTCCTGCCCAGCAGGTCCAGCGCCTGGATGCCGTGCGTACCCTCGTGGATCGGGTTCAGCCGGTTGTCGCGGTAGTGCTGCTCCACGTCGTACTCGCGCGTGTAGCCGTAGCCGCCATGGACCTGAATGGCGAGGCTGTTCGCCTCCAGGCACCACTGCGACGGCCACGACTTCGCGATCGGCGTCAGCGTGTCGAGGAGCAGGTGCGCGCGGTCGCGTTCGTCGGACGTCGCCGCGGTGCGCTCCTCGTCGAGCAGCCGGCCGCAGTAGAGCACCAGCGCCATGGCGCCCTCGACGTACGACTTCTGCGCCAGCAGCATGCGGCGTACGTCGGCGTGCTCGACGATCGGCACCTGCGGCACCGCCGGGTCCTTGCCGGTGACGGGCCTGCCCTGCGGGCGTTCCCTGGCGTACGCCAGCGACTTCAGGTAGCCCGTGTACCCCAGCGCCATCGCGCCCGCGCCGACGCCGACGCGGGCCTCGTTCATCATGTGGAACATGTAGCCGAGGCCCTGGTGCGGCTCCCCCACCAGCCAGCCGACGGCGCCGTCGCGCTCGCCGAAGTTCAGCATCGTGTTGACCGTGCCGCGGTAGCCCATCTTGTGGTTGAGGCCGGCGAGGACGACGTCGTTGCGCGTGCCGTCGGGCAGCACCTTCGGCACGACGAACAGGCTGATCCCCTTCACGCCGGGCGGGCCGCCGGGGATCTTCGCGAGGACGAGGTGGACGATGTTCTCGCTGAGGTCGTGCTCGCCCGCGGAGATCCACATCTTGCTGCCGACGATCCGGTACGTCCCGTCGTCGCGCGGCTCCGCGCGCGTCGTGATGTCGGTGAGCGACGAGCCGGCCTGCGGCTCGGAGAGGCACATGGTGCCGTACCAGCGGCCCTCGACCATCGGGCGTACGTACGTCTCGACCATCTCCGGGGAGCCGTGCGCGAGCAGCAGGTTGGCGTTGGCCAGGGTGAGGAACGGGTAGGCGGACGTGCCGACGTTCGCCGCCTGGAACCACGAGAAGCAGGCCGCCGCGACGACAGCGGGCAGCTGCAGCCCGCCGACGCTCGCGTCCATCGTGCTGCCGAGCAGCCCCGTCGCCGCGAACGCGTCGAGCGCCCGCTTGATCTCGGGGATGAGGTGCACGCGCTCGCCGTCGAACGACGGCTCGTTGGCGTCGCTCGTCTTGTTGTGCGGCGCGAACTGCTCGGTCGCCACCCGCTCCGACAGCTCGAGCACCGCGTCGAACGTCTCCCGCGAGTGCTCGGCGAAGCGCGACCGCTTGGTCAGCAGCTCGACGTCGAGCCACTCGTACAGCAGGAAGTCGAGGTCGCGGCGGGACAGCAGGGTGGACGGCATCCCGCCACGATACGAGCCGTCAGCCCGTCTGCGTCACCGTGCCGACCGGTGCCGGCAGAGGCCCGCCCTCCAGCACCGCCGCGATGCGCCGCGACTCGGACTCGGTGAACTCGCCGGAGATGTGCGCCGAGCCGCCGGGTATCGCCTCCTGGACCGTCGGCGCCGACTGGACGATGCCGTCGAGCACGATCGCGAGCTGCTTGCCGATGTACTTCGTCGTCAGCGCCTCCCATGCCGCGGCGTCGGTGAGCGTGACCTCGACGACCCACTCGCCGGTCGCCACCGCCCCTACCTGCGCCGTCGCGTTCGCCGACGCCACGGCGATCTCCTCGGCCGGCCCGAGGACGTACGTCGCGGCGCCGCCGAGCTCGCACGCCGTGATCTCCGCGGCGTCGTCGGCTCGTCTCGGGGACGGCGTCGCGCAGTCGGGTCCCGGTGGCCGTGTCTCGATGACGGGGCGGAACACGAGGCGGCCGGTCGCGGTCAGCGCCTCCTCCTCGTCCCCGGTCAGCCTGCGCGGCACCGTGAAGGTCGCGACACCGGGCTCGGTGACCGAGGTCACCGGTGCCGCGCCGAGCGCGCGGAGCCTCTCGCCGACGACCTTCGCGACGGCGTCCGTCCGAGCGGCGTCGGGCACCTCCACCCGTACCGTCACGGTGGCGGCGGGATCGCCGTCGCCGTCACCGTCGGACCCGCAGCCCGCCAGCAGCGCCACCGCGAGAACGGCGGCGCCCACCGCCCGCGTCACGACCGGTCCGGCGCCGCGCAGACCTCTTCGGTGATCCCGAGGCACCACTGCCGCGTCAGGCACTCCTCGACGCCCGTCATGCAGACGCCGACGCAGCTGTACCCGGACACGCCGCCGACGACGGAGCGCGCCTCCTCGGGCGAGAGCTCGGCCAGGACCTCGCGACGTACGGCCAGCTTCCTGCTCATGGCGGCGACCTTTCGGGCTGGGGGAACGGCATACTGCGTACCGAAGTGTCGCATTCACCCGAAAGGACCCCCTCATGAATGCCGTGAAGAAGCTGACGCTGAAGAAGGAGACGCTGACCGACCTGACGACCGTGGAGCTGCACGGTGTCGTCGGCGGCGCGGCGAGCGGGACGCCCTGCGACCTCAGGGACCGCATCGAGAGCGACTACACCTGCCTGATCAAGTGGCCCACCAAGGAGGGCTGCACGCCGGCGATGCCGGGCTGACGTAGCCCCGCCATGACGAGAACGGGGGAACGACCATGCCGCTGAACGCGTACGGCGTCGCGATCGGGACGTACGTGAGCTTCCACCGCGACCCGCCGGACGAGGTCGGGAAGTGGTACCACGGGCACATCCAGATCGCGACGCCGGCCGGTCAGTACACGTCCGCGATCGACGTCGATACCAAGACCGGGGTGGGCGTCGCGGTCAAGACGATCGCACCGCTCGACGCCGCGCTCTTCGCACCGGTGAGCGGGCTGGCGAACGGCTGGCACGCGCTGGCGTCGAACGCCACCTCCGGCGCGCTCGACTACGTCCGGAGCGAGCTGCTGCTGGACAAGTGCCCGCCGCCGGACTGGCGGTTCACGCCCGTGGCGCGGCTGCCCTGGTACCACGCGTGGTACGACGCGGTGTGGCAGCGGATCAGGCGGCTGCTCTGCCTGGCGTTCCGCAAGTTCCGAGGCTGGGCGAAGAGCAGCGGCGACGCGGCGCTCACGTCGTTGGAGCAGTCGCTCGTCGGATGCCGGCGCGTCTACATCTTCGGCGAGCACTACAAGAACGGGCTCGGCGTCCACGACGTGCACATGAACCAGGGTGACCCCGCCGGGTCGCAGTGGTGGGCGAGCAACGGCATCTGGCAGGACGGCGGCGTCGTCGTCCAGCGCGCCGACGGCACGCTCGCCGCCTGGCTCGTGAAGTTCAACTCGCAGTCGCTGAACACCGACAGCCAGGGCCACCCCGTCTGACGGTGCGGCGGAGCGCTACCGCGTGCAGCCGTGCGAGATGCAGGGGCGCAGGTTGCTCTCGCACTCGACGAGCTTGCTCGCGAGGTCCGTGGCGCAGCCACCGACCGGCGTCGTCGCGGCGTCGGCGCCGATGGCGAACGTCAGCTCGTCCGCGGCCAGCTCGGTCAGGGTCTCGCGCTCGAGGGTGAGCCGGCGGGTCGCGCGCATGAGGGGCCTCCGTGTCGTAGGTGTACGTCGCTCTTCGGCGGCATCGGGGGCGGCACCTGCCGGACGCGACGAAGGCCCGGCGCAGCGGCCGCCGGGCCTTCGTGCGTCCTGGCGCTATGCCGCCAACACCATCGCGTCGATGAACGACGTCATGTTCGCCACCCGCGTGTACACGCCGGGGTAGCCCGCCCGCGCGCAGCCGACGCCGAAGCTGGTGATGCCCGCGAGGATGAACTGGCCGGAGCCGTTACGGACCATCAGCGGGCCGCCGCTGTCGCCCTGGCAGGTGTCGGTGCCGCCCTGCGGGTAGCCGGCGCAGAGGTGCGAGTACGCGACGTACTGGACGCCGTACGACGCCGTGCAGCCGGCGTCGGAGACGATCGGCACGGTCGCCTCCTTGAGCGAGTTCGACCCCGAGCCGCCCTCGCTCGTGGCACCCCAGCCGATGACCGTCGCCGTGTCACCGGCCCCGAACCACGCCGCGTCCGACGGCGTCGCCCAGGGCAGCGGCGTCGCGCCGACCGCCGGACGCGTGAGCCTGATCGCCGCGATGTCGAACGTGTTGAGCCCGGCGTTCCACGCCGGGTGGATCACGAAGCCGGCCGCCGGGACCATGTCGCCGCCGGTGCCGTTCAGCGTGGTGCGGCCGACGAGGACGCCGGAGATCACCGGGGCGGGCACGCCGAGGATGCAGTGTGCCGCGGTGATGACGATGGTCGGGCGGACGAGCGTGCCGCCGCAGAACTGCCCGCTGGGGCTGCCGAAGTAGACGGCGGCCATCCACGGGTACTCGCCGGCGCTGGCGTTCGTGCCGCCGACGATGGCGTTGGAGGGGGTGGTCGGGACGGCGATCGCCAGCGCGGCGGTGATGCCGACCAGCGAGGACACGAATCTGTTGGGGAATCGCATGAACACTCCTGTAGGGATGGAATGGTTCATGGCAGTATGTCCGGTTATGCGGAATCTCGTACTGCGCAAGGAGTCCCTCACCGAGCTGACCGTCGACGAGCTGGGGCGAATCGTCGGCGCCGACTCGGTCACTCCCGCCCAGACGCGGGTCTACACCATCTGCACCGACCCGTTGAGCCTCGGCTGCCATTCCTGGCAGACCGAGCAGTGCTGAGCCGGAGCCCCACCGACAGGAGTCGGGCCGCGCGGTCTCGAACTGTCCGTGCCCGATCCCTACTCGGCTAGGAGTTCCCATGCGCTCCGCTCACCTCGTCGTCTCCGCCGCGGTCCTCGCCGGCGCGGCGCTCGCGTCACCCGCGTCGGCCCACGGCTCGTGCGACGTCATCCCCTGGAACCCCATCCACCAGGTCGACAACTCGATCAGCGGGCTCGGCGAGGCACAGTGCTTCCCCGAGACGCACAGCAACTGGGACATCACGACCTGCCTCCAGTACCGGCAGAACCCCGTGGGCGCGTACGAGACGATCGTCTGCAGGCACGAGTCGTCGACGGCGACCGCCAACGGCATCGGCGCGACGGCGACGACGCGGAATCTCGAGCAACGCTGCCGCACCGGCTGGTGGCGCACGGAGGTCACCGCCGTCATCGGCCAGCACGACGTCGTGCGGAACGAGAGCCCGGACACGCTGGTCATCTGCCGGATGGACATCTGAGGCGCAGCTTTCGCCTCGCACCCTTGCGCATCCCTACAGAGCCGGAGGACCACCCGTCATGCGTCGCCTCATCGTCCTCGCCGCCATCGCGGCGTCCATCGTCTCCGCGCCGTCGTACGCCTCGGCGGTCGGGAACTGCACCGGCCAGGTCGACACCAACTGCCGGGCGTGGATCTGCCAGGGCAACTGCTTCCAGCGTGACTGCGCCGTCTGGATCAACGTGGTCCCCGGCACGCCGCTGTGCCTCTCGCCCGTCACGTAGAAATCCGGCACGGACAAACACGAAGGCCCCGGCGAAGATCGCCGGGGCCTTCGAAGTAGCGAGGGTTCAGATGGGGCGGACGTTCTCCGCCTGCGGGCCCTTCTGGCCCTGCGTGACGTCGAACTCCACGCGCTGGTTCTCGTCCAGCGAGCGGTAGCCGTCAGCCGCGATGGCCGAGAAGTGCACGAAGACGTCGGCGCCGCCGCCGTCCTGCGCGATGAAACCGAAGCCCTTCTCGGCGTTGAACCACTTCACGGAGCCTTGCGTCATGCTGCGTCCTCCTAAGGACGATCCTGGCCCGCGCGATGCGGGCCTGGTGTTGCCGCCGTGGTCGCTCCTCGCGGCCGGTCAGGTACCGGAAACGACAAACGCCCGCGACCAACTCCGCGGGCGTTCAAGAACGTGCGAGGACATCGGTAAGCAACGTCGATGACCATAGCAGCCGAACATGCGGAGCGCTGACAGCGTCGTACGGGGACAGCCCGTACCGCGGAGGGCCGCTACGAAAAGATCGAGGCGATGAGCACGAACTTGCAGGACTCGGGGGTGCCGTCGAGGTCCTTGTCGGTGCAGATCCGGACGTAGTGGTCGACGATCTCCCACCGGCGCTCGGTGCAGTACGCGACCGACGAGCCGGTGACGGCGGCGAGCTGGCGGCAGCTCGGCTCCGCGCTGGCGGGAGAGGTGGGGACCGCGACGGCGGCGGCGGCGGCGGCGACGAGGGCAAGCTTGCGCATCGAGGGGTGGTCCTTCCGGAGGGGGTCGGAACGGGCGAACCAGACCATAGCGGAACGAGCCACACGCCTACAGGGGCCAAGCCATGCTCTCCTACCGGCTGAGTACCGCCCCGGGGAGGCAGCCCTAGGCGTCGTACACGTCGGCGAGCAGCCGCGGGCGCTCGATCACGGGCAGCACCACGCGGGTCCCGGCCTGGCCGCCGACGGTGACCGTGACCTGCGCGCCGTTGCCGTACGACGGGATCTTGTCCGGGTGGCTGGAGGCGATCACCAGGCGCAGGTGGTGCCCCCGCTTCAGCACGTGCGCCTGCACCATGCCGCGCAGCGAGATCGTCATCGCCTCGCCCAAGGGGACCGCCTTCGGCTTGGCGATGCCGTCGCGCAGCTCGGGCTGGACGGCGAACGCCGCCTGGCCGATCCGGTCGACGACGCTGCCGTTGACGTCGTAGAGCGTCGCGATGAGGTGAACGCGCGGCGCGGTGACCGCGGCGACCAGCCGCAGCGTCGGCACGCCGGCGATCAGCGTGTCCACCTTCACCGGCGGGGCGTCGAACGCGACGTTGCCGGTGGAGAACTCCGCGTTGTACCCGCGGCCGTCGGCGACGTACGACACCGTCGTCGCCTCGCCGGTGGCGCGGCTGGTGAGGTCCCCGCCGGGCGCCGTGTACAGCGCCAGCGAGCCGGTCCGCACCGGCCACGACGCGGGCTGCGCCACCTGCCCGTCGTTGAGGAACAGCTCGACCGCCGGCCCGGTCTGGACCCGGCGGCCGGACAGGTGCTTGTCGAACCACGCGTGCAGCGCGCGTACCCACTGGTCGTCGCGCGGCGGGTGGTTGTGCCCCCACTGGCCGAGCCAGATCTTGTCGCCCGGCCGGCGGCGCGCGGTGAACCAGTCCATGGTCGGCGTCCGTACGGAGCCGTCGTTGACGCCGTGGACCATGAACACCGGGATCTTCGCGGCCGTGGCCTTGGCCCGGAAGTCGCGCTCCCGGTGCCACGCGGTCTCCGCGCCCGAGGTGAACGCGTCGCCGTTGAGCGCGGCGTTCTGGGTCAGGCCGCACCCGGCGTTGCGCCCGGTCTCCACGGGCTGCTCGAGGTGCCGCTCGACGGAGAACGCGTCGTACGCGCCCGCCGGACCCAGCCACTGTGCGTTGTACGGAACGCCCTGCTGGAACTGGTGGTCGTACATCCGGCTCAGCCCGGCGATCGGGACGATCGTCGACAGGTGCGGCGGACGCTGCGCCGCCGCCAGGATCGGCGTGGAGCCGGGGTACGAGATCCCGATCATGCCGACCCGGCCGTTCGACCACGGCCGCTTCGCCAGCCACTCCACGACGGCGTACGCGTCCTTCTGGTCCAGCTTGCCCATGTGGTCGAGGCAGCCCTCGGACAGGCCCGTGCCGCGCAGGTCCGCGAACGCGACGGCGTACCCGCGCGGCGCGAAGTAGTTCACCAGGGAGTCGGTCTTCGGGAGGATGTTGTCGCCGTCGCGGTCCTCGCTGAGCGGGTTGGTGACCCCGTGGTACGGCGACAGCTTCAGGATGGTGCCGAACCGGCCCCGCACGTCCGGGTGCACGACCTCGATGTGCAGCTTCACCCCGTCGCTCATCGGCACCGCGAACTTCTCGCGGACGACGTCGTAGCGATCGGCGCTGAGCCCCTTCACGCGCGTGTAGTCGAACGACGTGCGCGGCTTCGCGTCGGCGGCGGGGGCGACCAGCGCGCCGACGGTGAGCAGGGCAGCGCAGGCGAGCCGCACGGAGCCGTACCGGGACACCGGACCTCCTCGGTGGTGGAGGCCCTACCTTCGACGCGGCGACGCCACGTCCTGTCGGGTGTCCCGGTAACGCGCCGACGCGGCGCGCGCTGCGCGTGACGGTTCCCGCTCTACGGCGGTCACCTGACCGGCGGCGGCACAACGGGACACTCCGACGTGGCCCCGCGGCTGTTCACCGGCTGAACGTCAGCGCGCCGTACTCCATGTCCGCGCTGCGTTCGCGGTTGGCGACAACGAGTCCGGCATCCCACCCGGGTGCGCGGCCCCCTGGCGGCGGAGCCAGCGAGTCCATGGGCAATCCGGCCGTCGCGAGCAGCCACGCGACGACGGAGTTGGAGTTCCACATCTCGCCCGCGCGCAGCTCGTCACGGCCCCACACCGGCGTCGGGACCGCCGGCACGATGTCGAGGAGACGTTCGGCGAGCGTGCCGTCCGCGACCCTGGCCGGGCCGCCGACCGCGGCCGCGAGGTCCGGGATCACGCCGTCGCGCCAGCACCGGATCTCGTAGCGGAACACGCGGAACCGCCCGGCAGTGCGCATCCCGACGGGCCCGCTCCCGACGACTCCACGATCGGCGCCGTTGTCGTCAGGGACGGGCGTCACCTCGATGACGTAGCGGGCGCCGCGCGCGTACACCTGAAGCGCCGAGTGGTAGAGGTCCGCCCTCGGTCGCCGCTGCGCGCGCGCGAGGACGGCTTCGTAGAGCCTGCCGTTGAACCGGACGACGCACGCGCCGGAGCCGAGCGGTATCCAGTACAGCTCGGCTCCGGGCGTCATCGCGGTCGCCTGCCTACCCACTACCGGGCAGTCGTCTCGAGCGCGCGGCGCTCGACCTCGAACTGGTGCCGGCGCACCGTCTCGTCGACCTGTCGGTAGCCGAACCACCAGTGCGCGAGCAGACCGACGCCCATGCCGGCGACCGGGAAGATCGCCCACGGGAACTCGTCCGCCACGGTGACGTTCAGCGTGATGACGAGCACCCAGACGAGCACCGTCACCACCGCGTGCACGACGACGCCGCGCCGTGCTTCGGACACGGCCGCCTCGCGCTCCGCGCGCTCGTACTGCTCCAACGAGATCGTGCTCATGGGACGCCTCCTCGAGATCTCGGTCGTCTACGCGACCTCAGGTCGAGCACACCGCAACGGCGGGCGCGGCAAGAGAGGCACAGGGCGTCAATCCGCGGGCACAACGACCCGTTGCGTCCGTACCGCTTCGTGAGATGGCGAACTCCAGCACGAGCCCGGTCATCGGGCACCTCCTCCGACGGACGTCAGCTCGCGACCCGACGCCCCGACCGCGGCAGGGCGGACGTGCGGCGGCAGCTCGGTGCCGTGCCTGATCGCCGCGAGGTGCATCAGCACGTGCCCGACGACCGGCGCGAGCACGCTTCCGGTGACGAGGTACGCGACGGTGAGCAGGCTGCAGGCCACGGTGATCGGCACGAGCATGCGGTTGCGGTACTCCCAGTAGCCCAGGTGGTGGACGACGATCACGAACGCGCTGGCGAGCAGCGCGGCCGTCCATCGCGTGACGCGCGCGGACGTTCCTTCCCAGCCGAGCGCCTCCGCGCCCTGCCACGCGACGAGCGCGGGCAGCGCCGAGAGCAGCACGCCCTCCGCGATGCCGTAGACGACGCCTTCCCAGCCGGCGGCGGCGACGCGCTGCCGGCGGGTCCGATGCAGCGTCGCGGGCATCCGGCGCATGGCCGTCGCCGTGACCGCGCCGACGACCAGGCCGCCGGCCAGGCCGCGGAGTGACCTCAGTGCGAGCAGGTCGCCGACGTCGCCGTCCACCGCGAGCACGTACGCGGTGGACACCGCGGCGGTCACCGCGACGAGCACGCCGACGTACGCGGACCGCCCGAGCCGGAGGCGGTTGGCGAAGAGCCACGACACCAGGAAGGCGGTCGCGGCCACCAGCACCGTCCACGCTGCCGCGCCGGCGGCGGTGGGTCCCTCGATCGACACGGGCATGACGACCATCTCCTCGGTCCGGGCCCCACACGCTCGCGCACCGTGCGGCCACCGAGCAGGGGCGAACGCCCTGTCTCGGCACGGTCGAACGGGTCGACCCTGGTCGCGCCAGGACTCCACGTCGTGTTCGGGCCGAAGGTCCGCTGATGGAGCTCGAGCACGCGACCGCGCTTCCTGTCATCGACGGCGCGACGAGCCTCGTCGGCCTCGTGACCGATCACGACATCGTCCACGCCGTCGCGCGCGGCATCGCCTGACGCGGTGGTGGCACGTCCCACTCGACCGCGCTGAAACGTCCCTCCCCGTAGGTGTACTCGCCCGCGGGCAGATGCCACACCGCGGCGCCGCCGGCCGGCACCGGGCGTCCGCCGATCTCGTCCCAGCCCGCGACGGGCGTGGTCCAGCGCGCGCGCACCGGACCTCCGGGCAACGCGGCCCAGCGGTCCTCGGTGCTGAACCCGACCGGCCGGCCCGCGGCATCGACCGACAGCCGCGCGGAGACCGTCAGGCCCGAGTCGGTGAACGTGACGTCGAACGCGTCCTCGCCGGCAGCCGCCCACTGCGTCGAAGGGCCGAGCAGCATGGACGGCGCCATGAGGACGCAGTCGTTGACGTACGTCACCAGCTCGCTGACGTCGTACTCCGGGCCGGTGCCGGCGGCGACCGTGACGAGGCCGAGCAGCGTGCCGTGCATCCGGCCGTGGCCGCGGAAGTACGTGTCGTGGCCGACCATCGGCACGACGCCCGCGACGTCGAGCCGCATGTGGAAGACCCGCGCGACGGGATCGGCGGCGTTGTACTGCCAGGCCTCGCACCGCATCCAGGGCTTGTCCGGCCCGAGCCGGAACCGGCCGGTGAACCGCGCGGTGAAAGAACGGTCGCGCGGGCGACCGACAACGCCCATGAACCGGAGGTAACGCCGTACGACCTCCGGGAGAGCCGCCACCTCGTCCTCGGTGACGACACCGCCGGTACCGGGGACGAGGTCGGGCAGCCCCAGCGAGGCCGCGGCGTCGCCGGCGGAGTGGCGTAGGTCGCGGCCCAGCAGCCGCGCGAACGTGCCCATGGTCAGCCCCCCGAGGGGCGGAGAGGGCGCGACGTGCCCACGCGGACCTCACGGTGCAACGAGATGGACATCGCGCAGCCTCTCCTCGACGTGGACCTCGGTGACGTGGACCGTCCGTCGTCGCGCGGTCTCGGCCAGCGCCGCGGCGAGCAACGGGACGACGGCGGAGCCCGTCGCGGCGTAGCCGCCGGCGAGCAGCAGAGCGGCAAGGGTGCCGCGCGGGGTGCGCCACGCGATCCGCGCGACGCCGGCCGCGCCGAGCGCGGCGGCGGCTCCCACGAGAACGTGGGCGCGCCAGGAGGTGACGAGGCCGCCGGCGGTCGCGGCCTGCCACAGGACGGTGGCGGGCAGCACGACGAACGCGCCGGTCTCCGCGACGGCGGCCGCCCCGCGCGGCACCCACCGGCCAGGCGTCCAGGCGCGGTCCGGCAGGACGTAGGCGCGCAGCACGACGCCGAGCGCGACACCGAGCGGGACGGCCACCCCCCACGTGTGCGAGAAGAACGTGACCGGCGGCGTGTCGGTCGTCAGCGCGTACGCGGCCCCCAGCGCGAACGCGAGCGCGACCGTGGCGCCGGTGTGGCGGCGGCGCCGGCCCCAGGCGCCGAAACCGAGGACCCCGCCGAGCGCGGCCGCGACGCTGAGGACTCCGACCCAGGCCATCGCCGTCGCCGGCTGGACGGGGAGCCGCGCCATCGGGAACGGCTCGCCGCGCGGCGTGTCCGGCATCCCCGGCAGCGTGCCTTCCGCGCGCTGCTTCACGCCGACGAGCATCCGCGGCAGCACGACCAGGTCGGCTACGTCGAGCGCGTACGACACGGGCGACGTCTTGCGCGCGTTCATGCGCGTGACCAGGCGGGTGCCGTCGCCGCGCGGCCGCAGCTCGAACGCGAACGACCACGCTCCCCCGTCCCCGCCGAGCACGAGCCGCGACGGCGCGACGAGCTCGCGGACGACCCACGGCTCGCCGGTGGGGAACGGCTTGACCGGATCGCCGACGGAGAGCCGTTGCCACGCGGGCTTGATCGCGGTGGCGTTGTGCACCGGGTCGCCCGCGAGCTGCTCGCCCCAGTCGTACGTGTAGAACCCGCCCTTGTCGACGCCGAGCTGGACGAGCCACGGCCATACGCGTTCCGGCGGCGCGTCGATCGTGATGGCCCGCGTCCATCGGGTGTCGGGGTCCGCGACCAGCACGTCGCCCGCGACGGGACCGTGCCGCTCCGCACCGGTCGACCCCCACTGCGCGACGGGGCGCTGGTACAGCACCGCGACAAACGCGACGAGGACAGCGACGACGACCGATGCCGCCAGGGCCCGCGAACGGCGAACGCCGGACATCAGAGCACCGGCACGGCCTGCCGGACCGTGAGCTCGTCGACGACGTCGACCACGCCGGGGACCCGCCACGTGACGCTCGCTACGACCCGCCGGTCGAGCTCGTCCGTGACCGAGCCCGTCAGCGTGACGACGCCGTCACGGACCCGGGCGCGAGCGGTGTTGCCCTCCGGCGTCCGGGTCGGGTCGGCGAGCGCCGACGTGACATCGGCGGCGATCGTCTCGTCCGGGCGGGCGTACGCGCCGAGGAGGTCCTGGCGCGTGACGACGCCGACGAGCAGCCCGGTGTCGTCGACGACAGGAGCTCGCTTGTGCCCTGCGCGGACGAGCATCCGGGCCGCGACGGCGATGTCCTGGTCGGGACGCAGCGTGTGCGGGCGGGTCGTCATCACGTCGCCGACGGTCCGGGCATGGGCCTTGCGCCACGACGCGTCGTCGCCGTCGACGAAGTCGACGAGGGCGAGCAGCGCCCGCCGCGGCGGCCCCGCGTAGCCCGCCTTCGCGAGCAGGTCCGCCTCGCTGACGATGCCGATGACCCGGCCCAGGTCGTCGAGCACGGGGAGGGCGCCGACGTCGTGGGCGACCATGAGGTCGACGGCCTCCTTGAACGTCGTGGCCGGTGTCGCCGAGACGACGCCGCGGCTCATCACGTCGCGGACCTTCATGGCGTACCTCGCTCGATGAAGTAGAGGACGGTGGCGCCGAAGGGGAACTCGCCGCGGATCTCGTGCGGCTCCCCGGCCGGCGTGTGGACGTACGAGCCCTCCTCGAGCAGGTGCTCGCCGACGGCGCACCAGCCGTGGAGGACGAACGCGTGGTGCGCCTCGTCCGGATGGACGTGCAGCGGGACCCTGGCGCCGCGGTCGAGCAGCAGCAGGACGGCGCGGGACGACGGCGACTCCCACAGCGTGCGGACCCGCGCGCCGTCGATGCCGTCGAGGTGGGCCCACGGCAGCGCGGCGACGTCCCGCGCCGGCTGGACGGCCGGCGCGGGAGCCCTGGTCAGCGTCACGGTCACCGCGCGCCCCACTTCTCCGCGAGGGGCAGCAGGACGTCGGCGAGCGTCGGCTCGCCTGCGTCGCGGAGCACGTAGCTCGCGCGGCGCATCGGGTGGCGCGTCGTGATGAGCCGCCCGAGGTCCATCGGCGTGCCGAGGACCACCGCGTCGCAGTCGACGCGGTCGATGGTCGCGGACAGCTCGGCGAGCTGCTCGGCGCCGTACCCCATGGCGGGCAGCACGGTGCCGATCGAGGGGAACTTCTCGAACGTCGCCGCGATCGTCCCGACGGCGTACGGCCGCGGGTCGACTAGGACAGCCCCGGCCGCGCGGGCCGCGACGGTGCCGGCGCCGTACGGCATCCCGCCGTGCGTGATCGTCGGACCGTCCTCGACGACGAGGACCCGCTTGCCGGCGAGGCTCGGGCCGTCGTCGAGCGTGACCGGTGACGCGGCGCGGACGACGATGGCGTTCGGGTTGACCGAGCGGACGTTGCGCTCGACCAGCGAGACCGACGCGGCGTCCGCCGAGTCGACCTTGTTGATGACGACCACGTCGGCCATGCGGACGTTGACCTCGCCGGGGTGGTATGCCAGCTCGTGACCGGGCCGGAGAGGGTCGGCCACGGTCACGAGCAGGTCTGGGGTGTAGAAGGAGAAGTCGTTGTTGCCGCCGTCCCAGATGACGACGTCGGCCTCGGCCTCGGCGGCGCGCAGGATCGCCTCGTAGTCGACGCCCGCGTACATCACCATCCCGAGCCGCACCGGCTCCTCGTACTCCTCGCGCTCCTCGACGGTCGGCTCGGACGCGTCGATGTCGTGCAGCGTCGCGAAGCGCTGGACGCGCATCCGCTCGAGGTCGCCGTACGGCATCGGGTGGCGTACCAACGCGACCTTCAGGCCGGCGTCGACCAGCAGCGAGCCGATGTGCCGCGACGTCTGGCTCTTGCCGCAGCCGGTGCGCGCCGCGACGACCGCGACCACGGGCTTGCTGCTGCGCAGCATCGAGGCGGCCGGCCCGACGAGGCGGAAGTCCGCGCCCGCGGCCATGACCAGCGAGGCCTTGTGCATCACGTCCGAGTGCGACAGGTCGGAGTAGGCGAGCACGACCTCGTCGACGGCCTCGGTGCGGATGATCTCCGCCAGCTCGGCCTCGGGGCGGATCGGGATGCCCTCGGGGTACGCCGCGCCGGCGAGTGACGCCGGGTACCTGCGGTCGTCGATCCCGGGGATCTGCGCCGCGGTGAACGCCACGACCCTCGACTCCGCGTCGTTCTTGAACACGGTGTTGAAGTCGTGGAAGTCACGCCCTCCGGCGCCCATGATCACGATCTTGCGCATGACGTCGTCCTCCTCAGGACCTGGTGGTGGTGAACTCGACGGGGCGAGACGGCTCGGGGACCGTCAGGTCGATGGCGCGCGGCGCCGCGAGGGAGGCACGCCACTTGATCCAGACGTAGACCGGAATGCCGGCGAGGAGCAGGACGATGCCCCACGCGACTGCCTGGTAGCCGGCGCCGACGATGGTCCAGACGGCGTAGGCGAAGGCGACGACCGCGACGGTGAGGTCGACGGCGAGCCGCTTCGCGCTGAACGCCGCGCGGTCCGTGGCGAGCAGCAGCATGTCCGCGCCGGCCGTGTAGGCGTACGGGATCAGCGTCGCCAGCGTGGCCAGCAGGATCATGTCCGTGAAGCGCGTGACCAGGCTTGCGTTGTAGTTGGTCAGCATGAGCAGCGTGATGAGCACGCTGGACACCGCGAGGCCGAAGGCCGGGGTGGCGTAGCGGTTCTTCGTCGCGAACCGCGCGGGGAACAGCTTGTCGCGCGCGGCGGCGAACGGGACCTGTCCCTGGATGAGGATCCAGCCGTTCAGGCAGCCGAACGTCGCGGCGATCGCGCCGAGGGCCACGATGTCCCCCCAGACCGAGCCCCACATCGCGGTGGCCGCGTCCGCGAACGGCGCGGTCGAGCTCGCCAGCGCGTCGGGCGGGATGACGCCCATGACGGCGACGGTGCCGAGGATGTAGACGAGGGCCGTGACGCCGGTGCCCCAGAGCGTGGCGCGCGGGATCGTGCGGCGGGCGTGCGCGACGTCCTCGGCGGGAACGGTCGCCGACTCGAGGCCGATGAACGCCCAGAGCGTCAGCGTGGCGGCGCCGGTGAGCGCGCCGACGGCGGAGTCGCCGCTGCTGTTGAACGCCGGGAAGTTGCCGGAGTCGAACCAGAACAGGCCGAGCAGCGCGATGGCGGCGAGCGGCAGGATCTTCAGCACGGTGGTGGCCGTCTGGACGATGCCCGCCTGCCTGATGCCGCGGCTGTTGACCCATGTCAGCAGCCAGATGGCGCCGCCGGCGGTGACCGCCTGCCAGACCTTCGACCCGTCGTTGCCGAAGACGTCGAAGAAGTGGCCGAGGTAGCCGACGAACGCGACCGCGATGGCGGCGTTGCCGACCCACGCGGCGATCCAGTAGCCCCACGCGGTCTGGAACCCGATGAAGTCGCCGAACGCCCTGCGGGTGTACTCGTACGGGCCACCGGTCCGCGGGTACGCGCGCCCGAGGTTCGCGAACACCATCGCGAGGAGGAACGACCCCAGCGCGGTGAAGACCCAGGCGAGGATGCTGATGCCGCCGAACGCGGCCAGCGACGCGGGCAGCAGGAAGATGCCCGATCCGATCATGTTGCCGACGACGAGCGCCGTCGCGCTCGGGGTGCCGAGCTTGGCACTGGTACTCATCACGCACCTCCGGTAGCCGTTGAGGTCACGCTCGCGTGGCTCGGCGGCGTCCAGCAGAGGCGGCCGTCACGACCGGTCAGGGCCGTCCGGCCCTGTCCTGACCGGCTTGCGGTGGTGTGTGCTGAACCCATGATCGTCGTGGGAGTCGACTTCTCGGACGGTTCGCTGGCGGCGGTGCGCTGGGCGCTCGCCGAGGCGGCTCGGTCGACCGAGCGCGTGGTCCTGCTGCACGCGGGGCCGCCGACGTCCGACCTGGTTGAGCACACGCCGCTGGTCGAGGGACGCCACGCCGAGCACCGCCAGCGGCTGCGCGCCCTCGCCCAGGACGTCGGCGGAGCCGCGGACGTCGCGGACGTGGACGGCCCGGCGGCGCAGGTGCTCGTCTCCGAGGCCAAGGACGCGCGGCTGCTCGTCGTCGGCCGCAGAGGCCTGTCCGCGCTGGAGTCGATCGTCGCCGGCTCCGTGTCGCACGAGGTGCTGCGGCACGCCCGATGCCCGGTCGTCGTCGTGCCGGCGAACGCGCCGGCGAGCCCGCCCGCCCGCGTCGTCGTCGGCGTGGACGACTCACGGAACTCCGCCGTCGCCGCGGACTGGGCCGCCGTCGAGGCAGTCGCGCACGGCGTACCGCTGCTGCTCGTGCACTCCGCCACCGTCGGGCTCGTGGAGGACGACGAGCGGAGCGCCGTCACCGCCGCCGAGGCTCGCCTCGCCGGCACCGTCGGCAAGGACCTGACGATCGAGCGCCTCGTCACCGAGGAGCCGGCAGGCGCCGCGCTGGTCGCGGCCGCGGGGCGCGACGACCTGCTCGTCGTCGGCACGCATGCCCGGGGTCCGATAGCGCGGCTGTTCGTCGGGTCGACGAGCACGTACTGCGTCGAGCACGCGATCTGCCCGGTCGCGGTCGTCCCCCTGCACGCGTAGCGCTCGGCGAAGCGAACGGGCTGGTCACCGGGCGTCACTGTCCGCGTCCCGTGCCGGTGCGATCCGCGCTTTCTCCCCGCACAGCCCGCAACCGGGAGCCTTGTCCATCCTGGCTCGCGCTGGGCCTGGATCGTGCTGGGCAGGAGCCCCTTCGGCGCTCGACCACCACCAGAACGGCGGTCGACCCCGGACGAGCGGCGCCCGCGCACCCGCGCCGGCCCGACCCTGCAGCCCAGCAGCCGGCCTCACGCGTAGTGATCTTCAAAGAACGACCGAGGCCGGCGCCCACCACGCCGTCAGGATGGACAAGGCTCCCGGTTGCGTACGTGACGGGCGGCGTCGTCACCGCGGGTGATCGCAACCGGTGCCTCGCCACGCTCTCCTGGGGCGGGGCCGGACCTCGGTGGTTGCGAGCATTCAGAGGGCGATGCCGCTGCTGCCGCTGATCGCGAACGCGACGACCCACCAGCGACTGAGAAGACCCGCTCAGCGCGCCGCGCCCGTGCGGATCCGGCGTGCCACGTCGGTGACGGCGACGAGGACGGCCGGGACGCCCGCCGCGAGCAGCCAGCCGACGGGCGGGAGCACGGCGAGGCCGAACGCCGAGCGCAACGGCGCCACGGCGAGGAGCACGCCCTGCAGCACGACCGAGCCGGCGACGGCGGCGAGCAGCAGGCGGTTGCGCGCCCAGCCCGGCTCGAACGCGCGCCGGCTTCCGCGGCTCACGTACGCGAGGACGAGGTGGCTCGGGACGAGCGTCGCGACGATCACCGTGCGCACCGCGTCCGGGGTCCAGCCCCAGCGGCGGGCGAGCGCGGCGGCGCCCAGGACGAGCGCGGCCACGAGCCCGGCCCTGGCTGTCACGGCGCGGATCGCGCGGCGCCCGAGGATCGTGTCGCCAGGGGCGCGCGGCGGCGCGTCGAGCGCGTCGCCGGGAGGGTCGTCGACGGCGAGCGCGAGCGCCGGCAGGCCGTCGGTGACGAGGTTGACCCAGAGCAGCTGGATCGGCAGCAGCGGGACCGCCAGCTCGGGAACGAGCAGCAGGCCGCCGGCGACGACGAGGATCTCGCTGAGGTTGCCGGTGACGAGGTACGCGACGGCGGTCGTGAGGTTCCTGTAGATGCGCCGGCCCTCGGCAACAGCGCGCACGATCGCACCGAGGTCGCCGTCCGTGACGACGAGCGCGGCGGCCTCGCGCGCGATGTCGGTGCCGCCCTCGCCCGCGATGGCGACGCCGACGTCGGCGTTGCGGAGCGCGGGGGCGTCGTTGACGCCGTCGCCCGTCATCGCGACGACGGCGCCCGCGGCGCGGTGCGCGCGGACGAGGTCGAGCTTGACCGAGGGGTCGACGCGCGCGACGACGTCGGCCGCGACGAGCGTCGCGTTGCGCCGCGCGGCCCCGCCGGTCAGGTCGGCGCCGGAGACGACGGTGTCGGCGCGCAGGCCCGCCTGGCGGGCGACGGCGGCGGCCGTCTCGGCGTGGTCGCCGGTGACGAGCACGACCCGCAGCCCGGCGCGCCGGCAGTCGGCGACAGCGGCGGCGGTGGACTCGCGCAACGGGTCGGCGAACGCCACGACGCCGAGCGGTCGCAGCTCGCCGGTGTCGAACGCGTCCGCGGGTCCGCCGGCCAGCGCGAGCACCCGGCGGCCGGCGCTGGCGAGCCGTGCCGCGGCGCCCTCGACGAGCGCGCGTTCCGGCCCGGGACGGCAGCGCGCGAGCACGACCTCCGGCGCGCCCTTCACCGACACGACGACGCCGTCCCGCGTCTCGTCCCAGGCGGCCTGGTACCGCGTCTCGCTGGAGAACGGGCGTTCGCGGACGCGCCTGCCGGCGGGCCGCTCCCCCGCCGCCGCCAGCAGCGCGGCGTCGACCGGGTCGCCGCCGTCGTCGGAGCAGCGCGCGGCCGCGGCCCACATCGCCTCCTCGGCGCCGGGCGGCGTCTCCCAGCCGACGACGGTGAGGTCGCCGGTCGTCAACGTCCCTGTCTTGTCGACGCACAGCACCGACGCCGCGCCGAGCGCTTCGAGCGACGCGAGCCTGCGGACGATGGCGCCGCCGCGCGCCATGCGCTGCGCACCGACCGCGAGCGCGGTCGTCACGATGGCGATCAGCCCCTCGGGGATCGCGGCCACGGCGAGCGCGGCACCCGCCAGCACGGCGTCGACCAGCGCCTCCTCGCCGTCCGCGCGGACGGCGGCGACGGGGACCAGCACGACGCCCACCGCGACGGCGACCAGGGCGAGCCGCCGGGCGAGCGAGCGCATCTCGCGTTCCAGAGGTGTCCTCGGCGCCGCCCCGAGCGACCCTCCGATGGTGCCGACCGCGGTCGCCGCACCGGTCGCGGTGACGGTGCCGGTGCCGCGTCCGCTCACGACCATCGTTCCGGCGAACGCCTCCGTGACGCGGTCGCCGTAGGGCAGGCCAGGCAGAGCGGCCCCTGCGCGCTTCGCGGCGGGGAACGCCTCCCCCGTGAGCGCCGCCTCCTCGACCGCGAGGTCGACGGCCTCGGTGAGGACCAGGTCGGCCGGCACCCGGTCGCCGGCGGCGAGCAGCACGACGTCGCCGGGAACGACACCCGCGGCGTCGATCACGACGGCCGCGCCGTCGCGCAGCACCCGCGCGTGCGGGGCGCTGAGGTCGCGCAAGGCGCGCACGGCACGGTCCGCCCGCCCTTCCTGCACCGTCTGGACGACGCCGTTGACGACGAGGATCGCGAGGATGGCGAGCCCCTCGGCACGGTCGCCGAGCACGGTGATGCTCGCCAGCGCCGCGGCGAGCAGGAGCACCGTCATCGGCTCGCGCCCGAGCCGGAGGATCCGCGTCAGGAGGGACGCGGCCGACGGGATGGGCAGCGTGTTCGGCCCGTGGGCCACGAGCCGCGCGGCGGCCTCGGCGGCCCCGAGACCGGACGCCGTCGCGACCGGCGTCGTCATGGCGATCCGAGGACGTCGTCGACGGGCCGGATCGGGGTCGGCGCCACGGGCGCGCCTACCCCGATCCGCGGGGCGAGCCTCTCGGTCATGGCGCGATCGTGGGCGCGCGCTCTCGCGCACGGCAGGGCCGGACGGCACGTTGCGGGAAGCCGTTCGTCCCGACTCCCGGGGTCCCGCCGAAGCCGGGACGTTGGGCCCCCGAGGTCGGTCCCTTCGCCACGGGTCGCCGCGTGGCCGCGCACCTAGCGTCGGTCTCGAGCGGGAGCAGATCGCACCCGCAAGAAGAAGGAGTGTCGATCATGACCCGCATCCGGACCATCGCAGCGACCGTGACACTGGGTGCCGCCGCGGCGTTCTTCGTCGCCGGCCCGTACATGGTCTACCGCGGCCTCGACGCCCGCGACCAGGTCGCGACGCACCTCAAGGCCGAGCACATCGTCACCCCCGAGGACGCGAGCAAGCCGAACGTCGCCGTCGTCGACGGCCCCACCGCGATGGTGCAGGCCGACATCATCCAGAAGCACGCGCTGGAGTCGACCAAGGGCAAGGCGTACGCGCAGATGGACCGTGAGGACCCGGCCCGCCAGACGGCGTTCAACGCCGCCGCTCTCCGCGGTGCCCTGATGAGCAGCGCGCTGGCCTGGGAGGTCGCGAACCTCGTCATCGGCCTCGGCGTCCTCGTCTTCGGTCTCGGCGTCATCCTCCTCGCCGTCGGCCTCGTCATCCGCAAGCCCGAGGAGACCGTCCTCATGGCGCCGGCGCCGGAGCGCGCGAAGGCGTACCAGAGCTGACCCCGACAGCCCGGGTCCTGGCACCGAACGGCGCCGGGACCCGGGCTCACCCGCGTGTGAAGGAGAGAGCCATGATCACCGTCGCGCTCGTCGACGACCACGAGATCGTCCGCCGCGGCGTCAGGGACCTGCTCTCGGCCGATCCCGACCTGGACGTGATCGCCGAAGCGGGCACGGTGGCCGAGGCCCTGGCCCGCATCCCCGCGCTGCGGCCCGACGTCGCACTGCTCGACGTCCGGCTGCCCGACGGCGACGGGGTGACCCTGTGCCGCGACCTCCGGTCCGCGATGCCCACCCTGCGGGTGCTGATGCTGACGTCGTTCGCCGACGACGACGCCCTCTACGACTCGATCCTCGCCGGTGCCGCCGGCTACGTCCTCAAGGTTCTCGACGGCGACGGACTGATCGAGGCTGTCCGCACCGTGGGCCGAGGCGGGTCGCTGATCGACCCCGCGGTCACCGGTCAGGTGCTCGACCGGCTGCGCCACCCGCCGCAGGAGGACAAGCGGCTCGCGTCGCTGACCGAGCAGGAACGCCGGGTGCTCGACCTCATGGCCGACGGGCTCACGAACCGGCAGATCGCCGCCGAGATGTTCCTCGCGGAGAAGACCGTGAAGAACTACGTCTCCGCGATCTTCGCCAAGCTCGGCCTCGAACGCCGCGCGCAGGCGGCCGTCTACGGCGCCTCGGTCCGCGACCGCGTGCACGCCTCGCTCGCGCGCTGAGCCGGGGCGAGCGGCCCGCCACCTGGGGCCGGACGGCCCTGTGCGCGCGCGGCGCACCGCCGCACGGTGGGGACAGGCAGGCAAATGCCGGCCGGAACGAGGAGGTCGATCCCCATGACACTCACCTGGCACGACGTCACCGCGCCCCTTCTGGCGCTGGCGGCCGGCGCGCTCGTCTGGGCAGATGCCGCCGGCTCGCCCGCGCCGGGTCTCGGCGGCACCCGGGTGCTCGGCGCGGCGGTGCTCGGACTCGGCATGGCGTCCTGCGCGGTCGGCGGTGGCGCGCCGGGCACCGCGAAGGGCTACCAGAGCTTCGTCGGGATCCTCGGCGGGCTGGCGTTCGTCCTCGGCATCGTCACGATCGCGACCGGCAGCGCCGGGATGCTGCAGTCCCTCGCGGGCCTGGTCGTCGGCATCGCCGTGATCTCGACGGTGCGCCGCGTCGTGCAGCCGCTGTGCGAGAAGCCGGCGGTGACGCAGCCGCGGGACGACCGCGAGCTGGTGGGCGGCCGGCGGTGACCGCCCTGCGGACGGAGGGCCTGACGAAGCGGTACCGCCGCACCGTCGCCGTCGACGGTCTCGACCTCGAGGCCGCCGGCGGCGAGGTGTTCGGGTTCGTCGGCGCCAACGGTGCCGGCAAGACCACGACGATCCGCATGCTCGTCGGGCTCGTCCGCCCGACGTCCGGGCGCGCCACGGTGCTCGGCCGCGACGTCACGTCCGCCGCCGTCCGGGCGGAGGTCGGCTACGTCCCCGGTGACCCTGGGCTCTACCCGCGGCTGACGGCGCGCGAGACGCTCGCCTACCTCGCGCGGCTCCGCGGCGGCGTGCCTGTCCGTGACGTCGAGGCGTTCGTCGACCGGCTCGGTCTCGACCCTACGCGGAGGGTCGGCGAGCTCTCACGGGGCAACCGGCAGAAGGTCGCGCTGGTGCAGGCGTTCATGCACCGGCCCCGCGTGCTGCTGCTCGACGAGCCGACGTCGGGGCTGGACCCGCTGGTGCAGCGGGAGTTCCGGCTGATGGTCCGCGAGGCGGCGGCGGACGGCGCTCTGGTGTTCCTGTCGTCGCACGACCTCGACGAGGTGCAACGCCTTGCCGACCGCGCCGCGGTGATCGCGCGGGGCCGGGTCGTCGCCGTCGAGGACGTACCCGAGCTCGAACGCCGCGCGCAGCGCCACGTGGAGGTCGTGTTCGCCGGCGACGTGCCCGCCGGCCTCCTCGCGGGCGTCCCCGGCGTCGGCGACGTGACGATCGACGGCCGCGTCGTGGGCTGCACGGTCGCCGGCCCGCCGGGCCCGCTCCTGCGTGCCCTCGGCGAGCTCGACGTCGTGTCGCTGACGAGCCGCGCGCCCGACCTGGAGGACGTGTTCCTCCGTGACTACCGGCAGGAGGACGAGCGTGTCCCGGCCTGACATCGCGCTGCGCGCGCTGAGCGACGCCCGCCGTGCCGTCGCCGCCTGGTCGGCCGCCGTCGCTCTGCTGGTGTCCGGGATGGTCGCGGCGTACCCCTCCGTGCGCGACCAAGCCGCCGACCTCACCCGGCTGCTCGACAGCTACCCCGACGCGCTCAAGGCGTTCATGGGGCTGTCCGGGATCGACTACGCGTCCGGGGCCGGCTACCTGCGCGCCGAGCTGTTCGGCTTCACCGTGCCGCTGCTGCTGCTCGTCCTCGCGATCGGGCGCGGCGCGTCGTCCGTCGCCGGGGAGGAGGACCGCGGCACGCTCGACCTGCTGCTCGCGACGCCCGTCCGGCGGCGGCGCGTCGTCGCCGAGAAGGCGGCGGGCGTGGTCGCCGTGGTCGCTCTGGTCGCGGGAGCGCTGTGGGCGGCGCTCGCGGCCTCGGCCGCGGGCTTCGGTCTCGGCGTCCCGCCTGTGCGGACCGCGGCGGCCGTGGGCGCGGCCGCCCTGCTCGCCGTCGTCTTCGGCATGGTGGCGCTCGCGGCCGGTGCCGTCACGGGACGGCGCGGGCTCGCCGTCGGGCTGGCGACCGCGCTGGCCACCGCGGCGTTCGTGCTGGAGTCGCTCGCCCGCATCATCGACGGCCTGCGGCCGTGGCGGTGGCTGTCGCCGTTCGCGTACTACCGCGACGCCGACCCGCTGGCGCGCGGCCTGCCGCCGAAGGAGACAGCGGTGCTCGTCGCGATCGCACTCGTCGCCGCCGTGGCCGGTGTCACCGGTTTCGCCCGGCGCGACGTCCGAGGGCGGTGAGGGTCCTCCGCCCTGGGTGGCAGGGGCCGTGCGCACCTGTCCGCCGCCCGTTCCCGGCGGAAGTGTCGGTCCCGACACGAACCGAACCGGGAGGTGGACGACGATGTCCGCAAGCTATCCGCTCCACGTCGAGGCACATCTCGACGCGCCGCTGTCCCGATGGCGCTGGCTGGTCAAGTGGCTGCTCGCCATCCCCCACTACGTCGTGCTGGCGTTCCTCTGGCTGGCGTTCACGATGCTCAGCGCGGTCGCCCTGGTCGCGATCGTGGCGACCGGCCGGTACCCGCGGCCGATCTTCGACTTCAACGTCGGCGTGCTGCGCTGGACGTGGCGCGTGCAGTACTACGCATACGGCGCGCTCGGCACCGACAGGTACCCGCCGTTCACCCTGGACGACGTACCTGACTATCCCGCGCGCCTGGACGTCGACTACCCCGAGCACCTGTCCCGCGGGCTGGCACTGGTGAAGTGGTGGCTGCTCGCCATCCCCCACTACCTCGTCGTCGGCGTCCTGGTCGGCGGCGGCTGGTTCCTCGCGCAGACCGACTGGTTCGGCGGTGGCCTCATCGGGCTGCTGGTGCTCGTCGCCGGCGTGGCGCTGGCGTTCACCGGCCGGTACCCGGAGCAGCTCTTCGACCTGGTGCTCGGGCTGAACCGCTGGGTGCTGCGCGTCGTCGCGTACGCCGGGCTGATGACCGACGAGTACCCGCCGTTCCGGCTGGACAGCGGAGGGGCCGACCCCGGGGGGACGATCACGGTCCCGCCCGCCGGTCCGCCGCCTTCGCCACCGGAGTCGCGCTGGGGCGCGGGCCGCATCGTCGCCGTCGTGGCCGGCGCGCTGCTGCTGATGACGTCGGCCGGGCTCGTGACCGCGGGCAGCGCCGCGCTGTGGGCCGACCGCGCGGGACGCGACTCCGCCGGGTACCTGACCAGCGACGACGAGCGCTTCACGACGGGGACGTACGCGGTCGTGAGCGACGCCGTCGAGCTGCACGGCGGCCGGGTGCCGCGCGCGCTGTTCGACCGGGTCCGCGTCCGCGTCCGGGCCTCGGAGGGGCGCCCGGTCTTCGTCGGCATCGCGCGCACGCGCGACGTCGACGCGTACCTCTCCGGGGTCGCGCGCCTGACCGTGGGCGACGGGGCCAGTACGCGGCGCACCACGGACGGCGGCGCTCCGGACGGCACGCCGGCGACGCGGTCGTTCTGGACGGTGTCGGCGAGCGGCCAGGGCACCCAGACGGTCGTCTGGCCGGTCGAGGACGGCACGTGGACGGTCGTCGCGATGAACCAGGACGGCAGCCGTGCCGTCGACGTCCGCGCGGACGTCGGGGTGCGCGCCCCCGACCTCGGCACCGTGGCGGCGGGCCTGCTGCTCGCCGGTCTCGTGGTGTTCGCGAGCGGGGCGGCGATCGTCGTGGTCGCCGCGCGCACGGCGCGCTGACCGCGCACACGAGAGCGCCCGCCGGGCCGGACCCGGCGGGCGCTCCCTCGTGCGTCAGGCGTTGTTCGTCAGGAGCACCTTCAGCGCGCCGGTCTCGCCGGCCGCGGCGAACGTGTCGTACGCGAGCATCGCCTCGTCGAGCCCGAACCGGTGCGTCGTGAACGGCGACGGGTCGAGCCTGCCCGCCTCGATGAGGCGGAGCAGCGTCGGCGTGCTGACCGTGTCGACCAGCCCCGTCGTGATCGTGACGTCCTTGATCCAGAGCTTCTCGAGGTGCAGGGACGCGGGTCCGCCGTGCACGCCGACGTTGGCGACGCGGCCGCCGGGACGTACCAGCTCGGTGCAGAGCTCGAACGTCGCGGCGATGCCGACCGCCTCGACGACGACGTCCGCGCCGAGCCCGCCCGTCAGCCGCATGACGGCGTCGGTCGCCTCCTCGGGCGAGAACGCGAGGTCGGCGCCGAACTCCAGCGCCTTGGCGCGCCGCGACTCGGCGGGCTCGACGACGACGATCCGCGCGGGCGAGTACAGCCTGCTGCCGAGGATGACCGACAGCCCGATCGGTCCGGCACCGACGACGACGACGGTGTCGCCGGGCGAGACGCCGCCGTTGCGGACGCCGACCTCGTAGCCGGTCGGCAGGATGTCCGACAGGTAGATGACCTGCTCGTCGGTGATCTCCGCGGGCAGCGCGTACGCCGACGTGTCGGCGAACGGCACCCGCGCGTACTCCGCCTGCAGGCCGTCGACCAGGTGACCGAAGATCCACCCGCCGCCGCCCTGGCACTGGCCGTACTGGCCCTTGCGGCAGTAGACGCAGCGCCCGCACGAGGTGATGCACGGCACGAGCATCCGATCGCCCTCGCGGAACGTCTGGACGCCGATGCCGGCCTCCACGACGGTGCCGACGGCCTCGTGGCCGAGGATGCGCCCCGGCGTCACCGCGGGCACGTCGCCCTTGAGGATGTGCAGGTCCGTACCGCAGATCGTCGTGGTGTCGATCCGGACGATGACGTCTCCGTCCGCCTGGATCTTGGGCTCCGGTACGTCGTCGAGGCTCCGCTGTCCGGGCCCGTGGTACACGAGTGCGCGCATGGCCGTCTCCCTTGGTCGATGTGTGTCCTCAGCAGACGCCTCGGGCACCGGCGGCACCAGGGACGTACGCCCCCGGTGATGGGGCGGAACGGCCCTGTGCGGGACCGGCGCGGCGGGGCAGCGTGGGCGCCGGAGGCCCGCCCATGAAGCCCGCCGCGATCACCGAGACGCACACCGCTGTCGTCGTGCTGGCGGGCGACCGCGCGTACAAGGCGAAGAAGCCGGTGCGCTTCCCGTTCGTCGACCTCACCACCCCCGCGCTGAGACGCCGGGCATGCGAGCGTGAGGTCGAGCTCAACCGCAGGTTCGCGCCCGACGTCTATCTCGGCGTCGCCACGCTCCGCCTCCGCGGCGAGCCGGGCGAGCCCGTCGTCGTCATGCGCCGCATGCCCGAGGAGTGCCGGCTGTCCGCGCTCGTCGCGGCGAGCCGCTCCGACGCCCGCGACGAGACGGTGAAGGTCGCCCGCCTCGTCGCGGCGTTCCACGCGGCCGCCCCGACGTCGGCCGCGGTCGCCGAGGCGGCCTCGCCGCCTGTCGTCGCGCGGACGTCGCTGCGCAACGTCGACGAGCTCGACGCCGCGCGCGGCCACCTTCTCGACGCGGAGGACGTCGAGAGCGTTCGCCGGCTCACCGAGCGCTACCTCGCGGGCCGCGGCCCGCTGCTCCGCGAACGCGCCGAGACCAGCGCCCGCGACGGCCACGGCGACCTGCTCGCCGACGACGTGTTCTGCCTGCCCGACGGGCCGCGCGTCCTCGACTGCCTGGAGTTCGACGACGCGCTCCGCTACGGCGACGTCCTCGCCGACGTCGCGTTCCTCGCCATGGACCTCGAACGCCTGGGCGGCACCGCGCTCGCGAGGACGTTCCTCGACGCGTACGCCGGGTTCTCCGGCGCCACGTGGCCGCCGTCGCTGGAGCACTTCTACGTCGCGCAGCGCGCGCTCGTCCGCGCCAAGGTCGCGTGCCTGCGTTCCGACTCGGTTCAGGCGCACGACCTGATGCGGATCGCGCTGCGCCACCTGCGCGCCGGCCGCGTCCGGCTCGTCCTCGTGGGCGGGCTGCCCGGCACCGGCAAGTCCACCGTCGCGCGAGGCCTCGCCGACCGGTTCGGGCTGACGCTGCTGCGCTCGGACGCCGTGCGCAAGCAGCTGCACGGCATCGCGCCCGGCACGTGGCACCCGGAGCGCTACGGCGAGGGCCTCTACGACGCAGGGCACACGGCCGCGACCTACGCCGAACTGCTCCGCGAGGCGACGCTCGCGCTCACGCACGGCGAGTCGGTCGTCCTCGACGCCACCTGGCTCGACCCGGCGATGCGCGCCCGCGCCGCGGCCGTCGCGGCCGCCGCCCACGCCGACCTCGTCCAGGTCCGGTGCACCGCCCCCGCCGACGTCGCGCGGCAGCGCGTGACCGAACGGGCGTTCGCGCACGCGGACATCTCCGACGCCACGCCGGAGGTCGCCGAGCGGATGGCGGCCACGGCGACGGCGTGGCCGGACGCCTTCGTGATCGACACCACCGCGCCACCCCCGGCGACGCTCGCCCGCGTCGCCGCGCGTCTCGCCTGAAGCACTGGAGGAGCCATGACCAGGATCGTCGTCGGGGTCGACGGCTCGGCGCACGCGCGTGCGGCACTGCGCTGGGCACTCGACGAAGCCCGGCTGCGGCACGCGGACGTCCTCGCGGTCCACACGTACCGGCCCGCGATGGCGTCGCTCGACGTGCCCAGGACCTACGTCGACCTGCACCCTGCCGCGCGGGCGATGCTCGCCGACGAGGTCGCCAAGGCGCGCGCGGAGGCGGGGACCGAGGTCACCGTCGAACAGCACGTCGCCGACGCCGACGCCGCGGCGACCCTCGTCCGGCTGGCCCGCGCGGGCGACCTCGTCGTCGTCGGCAGCCACGGTCACGGCGTCCTCGCGAGCACGTTCCTGGGCTCGACCAGCCACTACGTGGCCTGTCACGCACCGTGCCCGGTCGTCATCGTCAAGGAGGCGCGGCCATGACCACCACGACGACCAGGGCGTATCTCGAGCCGGTCGAACGCCGGCTGCGCGACGGCACGACGGTCCTGCTGCGGGCGCTCGAGCCCGACGACGGGGCGGCGCTCCGCGCGTTCCACCAGGGGCTGTCCCCCCAGACGGTCTACTACCGGTTCTTCTGCGCGCGCGGGCCGCTGACCGACGCCGAGGTCGAGTACTTCACGCACGTCGACCAGCGGTCGCGGGTCGCGCTCGCGGCGTTCGCCGGCGACGAGCTCATCGCGGTCGCGCGCTACGACCGCATCCCGGGCACCACCGACGCGGAGACGGCCTGCGTCGTCACGGACGCGTGGCAGGGGCGCGGCGTCGGGACGGAGCTGCTCGTCCGGCTCGTCGAGGTCGCGCGCCGGTCGGGCGTTCACCGGTTCGTCGCCGAGACCCTGCTGTCCAACGCGCGGATGCTCCGGCTGCTCGGCGAGCTGGCACCGATGCGGACCTCGGACGTCGAGTGCGGCATGGCGCACGTGGCCCTCGACCTGTCCCCGCGCGACACCAATCTGCGCTGCGTCAGCGGCTGACGAAGGAGACCGACATGAACGACCTGCTGGTCGCGAGCGGCGTACGGAAGGTGTACCGGACGGGCAGCGGGGAGGTCACCGCGCTCGACGACCTCGACCTGACGGTCTCGCGCGGCGAGCTCGTCGCCGTGATGGGCCCGTCCGGGTCAGGGAAGACGACGTTGCTGAACTGCCTCTCCGGCCTCGACGACATCGACGCCGGCACCGTCGTCGTCGACGGCCACGACCTGTTCGCGATGAAGGACGCCGAACGCACCACGCATCGCGCGACGGCCATGGGGTTCGTCTTCCAGGCCTTCAACCTGATCCCGGTCTTCACTGCGGCCGAGAACGTCGAGCTGCCCCTGCTGCTCGCCGGCACGCGAGCGAGCGAGGCGCGGGAGCGCGCGACGGCGATGCTCGCCAGGGTGGGGCTCGCGCACCGCGAGCGACACCGCCCGAACGAGCTGTCCGGCGGCGAGCAGCAACGCGTCACCATCGCCCGCGCGCTCGTCGGTCGGCCCGCCGTCGTCTGGGCCGACGAGCCGACCGGGAACCTCGACACGAAGATGGCGGCGCAGGTGATGGACCTGCTCCGGGAGCTCAACGCCACCGACGGCCAGACGATCGTCCTGGTGACGCACGACGCCGGGATCGGCGAGTCGTGCGGCCGGGTCGTGCGGATGCGCGACGGCCGCCTCGTCGCCGACGAACGGCACGCGCTCGCGGCAGCGGGAGCGTGACGCGATGTATCCCGAGCTGACCCTGCCCCTGCTCGCGGGCACCGCGGTCGCCGTGGCGGTGCTCCTCTGGGTGACGCTGCGCTACGCGTTCCTCCGCCGGCTGGCCGGCCGCCAGCTCCGCCGCCGCCGTACCGAAGCCCTGCTCGTCATCGCCGGGTCGCTCCTCGGCACGACGATGGTCGTCGCCAGCCTGGTGGTCGGCGACACCCTCGACCACTCGGTGCGCGCCGTCGCGTACCGGACCCTCGGGCCGGTCGACGAGCGCGTGACGTCGCTCGACCCGAAGGTCGGCGCCGAGGTGGCCCGGCGGCTGGGCGGGCTCGGCCGCGGCGACGGCGTCGACGGCGTCCTGACCGTCACCATGACGCCGGCCGCCGCGCTGCGGCAGTCGGCCGCGGGCGACCGCGCCGAACCGCGCACGCTGCTGTTCGAGGCCGACTTCGCGGCCGCCGCGTCGTTCGGCGGCGCCGGGTCCGGCCTGTCCGGCCCCGCTCCCGGGCCGGGCGAGGTCGTCGTCAACGACGAGCTCGCTGACACGCTCGGCCTCCGCGCCGGCGACGAGGTGACGCTGTACCCGTTCGCGGTGCCGGTGCCGCTGCGCGTCGTCCGCGTCGTACCCACAGAGGGCCTGGCCGGCGCCGGCCCCGGCGAGGTCAACCGCGACGCGTTCGTCCCCGCGGGCACCCTCGCGGCGGCAGCGCGTACGGCGGGCCGTGGCGCGCCCACGTGGCTCACGCTGGTGTCCAACACGGGCGGCGTGGAGGCAGGAGCCGCCCTGTCCGACGCCGTCGCCACGCGCATCGAGGACGCGCTCTCCGGCGTCACCGGAGCCAGCGTCGACAAGCCGAAGCAGCGCGTGCTCCGCAACGCCGAGGAGACCGGCGCCGTGCTCGGCAGCGTGTTCCTCTTCATCAGCAGCTTCAGCATCATCGCGGGCGTCCTGCTGCTCGTGAACGTCTTCGTCATGCTCGCCGAGGAGCGCAAGGCCGAGATCGGCATGCTGCGCGCGATCGGGCTGCGCCGCGGCCGGCTCGTGGGAGCGCTGGTCGCCGAGGGGTCGGTGTACGCCGCGGTGGCAGCCGTCCTCGGGGTCGGCGCGGGGGTCGTCGTCGGCAGGGGCGTCGTCGAGGTCGCCGCGCGCGTGTTCCGCAGCTTCGGCGAGGGCGCGCTCGCCGACGTGACGTTCGCGGTCCGGCCGGTCAGCCTCGTCAACGGCGCGGCCGCGGGTTTCCTCATCGCGTTCGTCACGGTCGCCGCGGCGAGTGCGCGGATCAGCCGGACCAACGTCATCGCCGCCATCCGCGACCTCCCGGGCGACGGCCTGCGCCGCATGCGCCGGCGGACCCAGGTGCTGTGCGCGCTCGGTGCGGCGCTGTTCACCGCGGCGGCCGTCCCCGCGGTCGCGTCGTCCAACGGCCCGACGACGTACGCGCTGCCCGCCGTCGCGCTGCTCTGCGCGGTGCCGCTGCTCGCCCGCAGGCTCCCCCGCAGGGCCGTCTACAACGGCGCCGCCCTGCTCGTGCTGCTCTGGGCGCTGCTCGCGAACATCGTCCGTCCCGACGTCTTCGACGACCCCACGACGACGACGTACACGGTGCTCGGCGCGATGCTGTCGTTCGCCGCCGTCGTGCTCGTCAGCGAGAACCAGCACGTCGTCCTGAGGCCGCTGCAGCGGCTCGTGTCGCGCCCGTCCGAGGCCGGCCTCGCGACCCGGCTGGCGGTGGCGTACCCGACCGCCAAGAGGTTCCGCACAGGGGCGACGCTCGCGATGTACTCGCTCGTGATCTTCACGCTCGTGCTGATCACCGAGATCACCAGCATCATGAACGCCGGCGTCGACGGTGCGATCAGGGACTCGGCCGGCCGCTACGCCGTCCGCGCGGACTTCGCGGTGCCGCCCGCCGACGGCGACCCCGGCGCGGCCGTGCGCGCCAGCGCCGTCGGCGCGTCGGTCACCGACGCCACGCCGCTACGAGCCGTCACCGCGACCTCGGACGACCCCGGCGGCCGCTGGGCGTGGCCGGTGCCCGTCGTCGTGGTCGGCGTGAGCCCCGCGCTCGCCGCGGACGCGCTGCCGTTCGAGTCGCGGCAGGACCGCTTCGCAAGCGACGCCGCGGTCTGGGCCGCGCTCGCGACCGACCCGTCGCTCGTCGTCGTCGACACGGGCTTCGGCGCCACGGGCGGGCCGCTGGCCGACGCGTTCGGGCCCGGCGACGTCGTCACCGTGACCGACCCGCGCACCGGCCGCGCCGTGCCCAGGACGATCGCCGGCGTCCTGCGCAACGGGCTCGCGTTCATGCAGATGACGGCCGACTGGTCGTACCCGGTGCTCATGGCAGAGGACGCCGTACGAGCGCAGTTCGGCGGCGCCGCGACCCCGTCGTCGGTGCTGCTCGCGCTGCGCTCGGGCGAGGACCCCGAGGTCTTCGCCACGCGGCTCCAGGCGGCGCTCATCGCGTCGGGTGTGCGGGCGACCGGCATCGAGCACGCCGTACGCCAGAGCTTCGCCGCGAACACGAACTTCTTCCGGCTCATGCAGGGGTTCCTGGCACTCGGGCTCGTCGTCGGCATCACCGGCCTCGGCGTCGTCATGGTCCGCGCGGTGCGCGAACGCCGCCGCACCATCGGCGTCCTCCGCGCGCTCGGCTTCCGCGCGCGCACCATCCGCCGGTCGTTCCTCACGGAGTCGGCGCTGGTCGCCACCGAGGGCATCGTGTCGGGCGCGGTGCTCGCCGTCGTGACGAGCTGGCTGCTGTTCACGAACAGCCCGGCGTTCGGCTCGCTGACGGGATCGTTCCCGATCGCGTGGCTGCAGATCGCGGGCATCGTCGTCGTGACGTTCGGCGCGTCGATGCTCGCCACGCTCGCCCCCGCCAACCGCGCGGCCGGCATCCTGCCCGCTCGCGCGCTCCGGATCAGCGACTAGGGAGTACGCGATGAGAGCGCGCGTGGTCGTCGCCACGGCCGGGGTGCTGCTCCTCGCGGCCTGCGGCACCGAGCCGTCGAGCCCGGGCGCGTCACCGGCCCCGTCCGCGTCGCAGACGCCGTCGGCCACGACGCCTGCCGGCGCGCTGCCCGGCCTCGCGCCGTTCCTCGCGGCCGCGCGCGCGGTGGACGCCCGCCTCGCCGCCGCGGCCAGGCTGGTGAACGGCGGGGTCACCGCGACGACGATGGCGTTCGACGCGCGCACCGTCGCCGCCGTCAGGGCCGCCGACCCCGCCCCGGCTCTCGCCGCGGTCCCCGCCGGCCTGGACCCGCCACTCCTCCAGGGCGTCCTGACGGTCTACTCAGGCCTGGTCTCGCGCCACCGCGCGATGGCGACCGTGCGCGTGGGGACGTTCCCGCGCGCGGGCACCGACGCCGCCGAGATCCTCCGCTGCCTGCGCAACGGCCACGCGGCGGCCGCCCGCTTCGCGGGCGACGTCCGCGCCGTCGAGGGTCTCGCGGCCGCCTCGGCACCCGTGCGCCGCGCCGCGGCCACGTCCCGCGCCGCCGCCGAGCTCGCGCTCCGCGCGGCCGACATCAGGCTGCGCAACAGCGGCTGCGGCGAGTGCGGCGGCTACGTCGCACTCGCGCTCGCCCCCGTCGTCTGGGACACCCGGCACACCGCGACGCGCTACACCGGCGCCATCACCCGCATCCCCTTCGTCGCGACCTACGACCGCAGTGGCTGGGTCGTCCGCATGAACGCCTGCTGACCAGGAGGTCGTCATGAGCACCACACTCCACCTGCCCCCTGTCGGCAGCGAGCAGCCGGTGCGGCCGCGCCGCGACACCTGGCGCGTCGTCGCCGTGGTCGTCGCGGTCCTCGCGCTCGTCGCCGCGACGGTGGCGATCGTCATCGCCGTCAACCGTGACGACACGCCGGCGCCGCGTCCGAGCGCATCGGCGTCGCCGTCGCCTTCCGCCGGCCCCAGCGTCACCCCCACCCCGGTCGTCGTCGACCCGAACGAGCCGATCGGCGCCGCGTGGCCGCTCACGACCGCGGGCGAGGTCGCCGCGTGGCGTGCGAACCAGGCGGCGTACCCGTACCTGACCGGAGCCGCATCGACCGTGCGCGCGTTCGCGACGACGTACCTCGGCATCTCCGACGCGTCCGTGCGCCGCACGCCGTCGGGGACGTACGAGGTCGCCAGGCCCGACCCCAACGGCCGGCCGACGGTCGTCACCCGCGTCGTCGTCGAGGCGGTCGACGGGCGGGCGCCGTACGTCGTGCGCTCGGCGGCCAAGCCGGAGGAGCTCGACGTCGCGGTCCCCGCCGAGGGGTCCACGGTGAGCTCGCCGCTGGCGGCGCGCGGGACGTACCGCGCGGTGGACCCGTCCATCCGCGTCGAGGTGCGCGCGGCGGGGACCCCGACCGGCGTGACGCTCGGCTCGGCGCGCGCGACGTACTCGCCCGCCGGGTGGGCGGCGACAGTGTCGTTCGTCCCGTCGGCCAGGCGCACGGGCGCCGTCGTCGTCACGAACGGCTCCCTCACTGGCCCCGGCATCGCCGCGGCGTTGGTGGTCCCCGTGGCGATCGGCAAGGGCACGCCGCCCGCGCCGCCCCCGCCGCCCGTGCCGGCGCCGCCCGCGACGTTCGCCGGGGTCGACCCCGCGACGAGCCGGGTCGCGCTGTACCGCACGGCGGACGGCGCACGGCTGCGCTTCCTCACCGCGCCGGCCACCGGCGCCGACGGCGACAGCCTGCCGGTGCTGACGGCCGACCGGACGCGGGTCCGCTTCAGCAGGGGGATGGCGGGCACGGCGGCGCTGATGGAGGTGCGCACCGACGGGACGGGGCTGCGCACCCTGGTCCTGCGCTCGTCCGGCCCGGTCCTCGCCGGCGTCGACACCGCGCGCGGGCTCGCCTACGTGGGACGGGACAAGGCCACCGGACGTCACGACGTCGTGCTGCGCGGCGCGAGCGGTGACACCCGCCTCGGCCTGTTCGGCTTCGTCCAGCCGCGGGTCACGGCGTCGCGCGACGGGCGCTTCGTCTACCTGCTCACCGGCGACAGCCCGAACGGCCCGCTGTCGCTGCGCCGCATCGACGTCACCCGCCGGGTGGGCGACGTCGTCGTCGGGCCGTCCGCCGGCTGCTCGTGGCAGACGCTCACTGCGGGGTACCTCGCGAACGGCGCGCGGTCCGTCCTCGCCGCGCAGTACTGCGGCACCGGCGGGGCGCGGCGCAGCTCGGTCGTCGTCATGGACGAGGGGCTCGGCGCCGTACGGCGGCTGCTCACGGTAGGCACGGCCGCCGTCAGCCGGCTCGCGACCGACGCGACCGGGCGGCACGTGCTCCTGTGGCGTACCGACACCGGCGACGTCCACCTCGTGCAGCGGTGGATCAGCGGTGCGGTGCTCCAGGTCGCGCGGGGCGTCGCGGAACCGGCGTGGTGACCCCGTGACGACCCGACCTGTCACCGGCTGGCGCAGGATCGCGGCGGCGGCGTGGCGGCCGCCCAGCGACCCGCAGATCTACGGCGACCTCGACGTCGACGCGGCGGCGCTGCTGGCGTACGCCGACCGCGTCCGCCGCGAGACCGGCGTGCACGTCACCGTGACGCACCTCGCCGGCCGCGCGGTCGCGTACGCGCTCGCGCAGTGCCCCGACGTGAACGGCGTGCTGCGGCGCGGGCGGTTCCGGCCGCGCGGCCAGGTCGACGTGTTCTTCATCGCGACGGTCGGCGCCGGCGACCTGTCGGGCGTCAAGGTCGAGAACGCCGACCGCAAGTCCGCGGTCGACGTGGCGCTCGAGGTGTCGACGCGGGTGCGCGCCATCACCGAGGGGCGCGACCCGGAGTTCGGGCGGACGAAGCGCCTCACGGCGCGCGCGCCGCTGCCGCTGCTGCGCGCCGGGCTCCGGCTCGGCGCGTGGCTCACGGCCGACCACGAGCTGCACCTGCCGGGCCTCGGGCTGCCGCGCCACGCGTTCGGCAGCGCGATGGTCAGCTCCGTGGGGATGTTCGGCGTGCGGCACGCGTACGCGCCGCTCGCGGCGTTCTACCGCGTGCCGTTCCTCGTCCTCGTCGGCGAGGTCACGCCGCAGCCGGTGGCGGTCGAGGGGCTCGTCGTCGTCCGGCCGGTGCTGCCGCTGACGGCGACCATGGACCATCGCTACGTCGACGTGGCGCACGCAGCGCGCCTGGCGGACGCCGTCCGCGACTACTGCCGCGACCCCGCCGCCCACGAGCCGCCGCTCGATCTCCGGGTGGTGCCCGCCCCGCGGACCGGGCCGCCGGTGGCGACGCCGTCGCCGACGGCGACGTAGCCGCCGCGACAGTGCTGGGGTCAGCTCGTCAGCGCGGCGTCGAGGAACGCGACCACGCGCGCCTCCCACGCCGCCGGCTCGGCCGCGAGGCCGCGGGTGTGGCTCGCCCCCGGCACGACCCAGACCCCGACGGTCGACGGCGACGCGGCGCGGACCGCCTCGGCGGCCGTGGCCTCGTCGGCCACCTCGCCCGCCGCGACCAGCAGCGTCGGCACAGAGGCGCGACGCGCGGCGTCCCGCAACGACGGGGGCACCGAGGCTCCTGTCAGCAGGTCCGCCAGCCCGAACATCGCGACGTCGAGCACGCGCTGCACCCGGCCGTTCACGCCGCGCGGGAGGACGACGTCGCGGTCCGCCGCGTTGCGCCCCGTCGCGCCCTCGGCGACGACGGCGCGGATCCGGCGGTCCGACGCGGCCGCGCCGATGGCCTCCTCGCCGCCCATCGACAGCCCGAGCACGCCGACGCGCGTCGCGCGCCCGACCTCGGTGACGTACGTCACGGCTGCCGACGTGTCGAGGTCGCCGTACCAGCCCCAGTCCATGCCGGTCCCGCCGCTGCGGCCGTGGCCGCGCGCGTCGACGAGCAGGACGCCGTATCCATGCCTGGCGAGTACCGCGGACTGGTCCAGCGTGGACGACCGCGTCGACCCCGAGCCGTGCCGGACGACGACGGCGGCGCCGTTCGTGCCGGCGACCCACCACGCGGAGAGCCGTACGCCGTCGCTCGTCCGGAACGTCACGTCCGTGAACGCGAGGCCGTACGACGCCGGGGTGCGCGAGCCGAGTCCGGTCGGCGGCACGTTCGTCGCGACGAGGGCGGGGAACGTCGTGAGCACCGTCAGCACCACGGCGATCCCCACCGGCAGCGCGGCGACCGCGTGCCAGCCGCGTGCGGCGCGCAGGAGCACGACGCCCGCCCACGACAGCAGGACGAGGGAGCCGAGCAGGCCTGCGGCGCCGCCGATCGCGGGCAGCGTGGCGGGCGCCTTCTGCAGCCAGCGGCTCCCGATCCCGATGCCGACGGTCAGCGCGAGGGTGCCGGCCGCCAGCGCGCTCCAGCCGGCGACGCGGACGCGGCGCGTGAGGCCGTAGCCGGCGGCACCCACGGCGGCCACGGCGGCGGCGACGCGGAGCACGGAGAAGGCATCCGGCGCGTGGCCGGTCGCGACGGCCGCCCAGCCGAGCCCGGCGAGCGCGAGGCCCGCGGCGGGGACGCGAGGGACGGGCGGGAGACTGCGCTGTCCGGCGCCCGTGGGCACGCGGCGTTCCAGGGTGGTGGTCATGACTCACCGTCGCCCGGGCCGCCCTGACCGACCAGGGCCGAACGGCGCCTCCGCTGGTGCCCTTCGGACCTGACCCCGGCGAGCAGAACGGCGTTCGCTGGACCCATGACCACACGACGTCTCGTCATCCTCGGCGGCGGCACCGCGGGCACGCTCACCGCCAACAGGCTGCGCCGCCGGTTCTCCCCGTCCGAGCTGCTGATCACGGTCGTCGACCAGGACGACCGCCACGTGTACCAGCCCGGCCTGCTGTTCGTGCCGTTCGGCGCAGACCCGCGCACGCTGGTCCGCTCCCGCGACCGCCAGCTCCGAGCCGGCGTCGGCTTCGTCGAGTGCGCGGTCGAGCGCGTCGACGTCGCGGGGAGCACCGTCCACCTCGCCGACGGGACCGTGCTGCCGTACGACGTGCTCGTCGTCGCGACCGGCGCCGTGCTCGCGCCCGAGGAGACCGAGGGCCTGACGGGACCGGGCTGGATGGAGCGCGTCTTCACGTTCTACGAGCCCGAGGGGGCGGCGGCACTGGCTCGCGCGCTGGCGTCTTTCGACGGGGGCAGACTCGTCGTCGGCGTCGTGGACCTGCCGATCAAGTGCCCGGTCGCGCCGTTGGAGTTCTGCTTCCTCGCCGACGACTTCTTCCGCCGCCGCGGCATCCGCGACCGCGTCGAGCTGACGTACGTCACCCCGCTCGACGCGGCGTTCACCAAGCCCGTCGCCGCGAGGGCGCTCGGCGGCATGCTCGCCGAGCGGCGCATCGAGCTGGTCACCGACTTCGCGACCGGCGAGGTGGACGGCGCGGGCGGCAGGCTCGTGTCGTACGACGGCAGGGAGGTCGGCTTCGACCTCGCCGTCGTCGTCCCCGCCCATGCGGGGGCGCCGTACGTCGGCCGCTCCCCCGGGCTCGGCGACGCGCTGGGCTTCGTCCTCACCGACCGCCACACGCTCCAGTCGCGCGCCGCGCCGAACGTCTTCGCGATCGGCGACGCGACCGACCTGCCCGCGTCGAAGGCCGGCTCCGTCGCGCACTTCGAGGGCGAGGTGCTCGTCGAGAACGTCGCGCGCCTCCTCGAACGCAGGCCGCTCGCCGCGGCGTACGACGGCCACGCGAACTGCTTCGTCGAGAGCGGCGACCACCGCGCGCTGCTCGTCGACTTCAGCTACGACGTCGAGCCGCTGCCCGGCCACTACCCCGCGCGGGTCGGCCTGCCGCTGCTCAAGGAGTCGCGGCTCAACCACCTCGGCAAGCGCGCGTTCGCGTGGTTCTACTGGCACGTCCTGCTGCCGGGCCGCTCGGTGCCCGGCATCGGCGCGCGGATGCCGGAGAGCGGCAAGGACCTCGACCTCGTCACCGCAGGAACGAAGGAGTGACCACCATGACCACCATGACGCTCGCCGGCGTCGACCGCGACGCCGACGGCTTCTTCCGCGACCCCGCGCAGTGGACCGAGGCGATGGTGCCCGAGCTCGCCGCGGCCGAAGGCATCGCCGAGGTCACCGACGACCACTGGCGCGTCGTCCGGCTGATGCGCGGCGAGTACGAGAGCAACGGCAGCGGCCCCAACGTCCGCGCGCTGTCGCGCCTCGCGGGGCTCGGCGTCAAGGACCTGTACCGCCTGTTCCCGAAGGGGCCGGCGAAGGTCGCCGCCCGGATCGCCGGCATCCCCAAGCCGCGCGGCTGCATCTGAGGAGTCGTCATGAACGACCGCATCGAGAAGGTCTCGATCATCGTCTCGAAGGGTTCCCTCGACGGGATCTACCCCGGGCTGATCATGGCCAACGGCGCGCGCGCCGAGGGCATCGAGGCGAACCTGTTCTTCACGTTCTTCGGCCTCGACGCCATCCACGCGAAGCGCCACGAGCACGTCAAGCTCGCGACCGTCGGCAACCCGGGCCTGCACTTCGCGACCTGGGCAGGCGGGTTGCCTGGCGTCTCGTCGCTGATGACCCGCTACCTCGAGCACAAGATGGAGCAGCAGGACATCCCGTCGATCCCGGAGTTCCTGGAGATGATCGCCGAGACCGGCGCCGGCCTGTACGCGTGCAAGGCGTCCGTCGACCTGTTCGGCCTGGAGAAGAACGACTTCATCCCCGAGGTCAACGACGTCATCACCGTCGGCGAGTTCTACGACCTCGCGGCCGGCGGCCAGATCATCTTCACCTGACCCGTGCCGAACGGCTGTCACGAGACAGGGCACCTGGCCCTGACGGTGTCGTCGCCGCCTCCTTAGCGTCGGGTCGTACCCCACTCGAAGGAGGCAGTCATGAGGCGACACAGGTGGATGCTCGTCGCGGCGGCGACCGCGGCGGTGATGCTCGCGAGCACCACCCCGGCGACCGCCAAGCCTGGCAGCCAGGTCACGCTGAAGTTCTGGCGGCTCGACGGCACGACGACCGCGACCGGGTTCACGAGCGGCCCCTCGGCGGACGGCGGGGGCAAGGCCGTCACCCTCGACGGCGGCACGACCGGAGCTGCCGCGAACGACGTCTACGCGATCTCGTTCGAGGGGTGGTGGGGGCAGCCGCTCAGCGCCGTGAGCAGCTTGAAGGTCTCGACGCAGGAACCGCTGACCGGTGGCTCGCCGCGGATCTCCGTGACGCTGTCCACGACCTCCAGCGGCAGCAGCGGCTGGGACGCGGGGACGCTGTTCCTCGATCCCAACTACTGCAACACGTCGAACGCAAACGGCTGGCGCACGTCGAACTGGCGCGGGGGCGTCCTCTGCACCATCTGGGACGACCAGGGCCGCTCGTACACCGGAACGTCGGCGGTCTACGACCAGTACGGCACCTTGCTGTCGCCTGCGGTCAGCGCGTGGGACGTCATGCTCGCGTCGGGCGACCACGCGGGTCACTACGTGTACTACGCGTTCCTGATCCAGGACCAGCCGATCCGCAGCCGGGTCGACCGGATCACGATCGACTCGAAGGTGTTCACGAAGTAGTGCCGACCGACCTCGGTCCCTGCCGTCACGGCCGGGACCGAGGTCGTGTACGGCGTCAGCCGCCGGCCGGCGCGGCGAGCCGTACGTAACGGAGCCAGCGCTCGTCGACGTCGGCCTGCGCCTGGCCGAGCAGCTCGGCCGAGCGCTCTGGGTCGCTCCGCGCGAGGGAGGCGTACCTCGACTCCGCCAGCGCGAACTCCGCGACCGGCATCGCCGGCTCCCGCGAGTCCAGCCGCAGCGGCTGCTCGTCGCCGGGGCGGAAGCGGAACAGCGGCCAGTACCCGCTGCGCACAGCGTCCTTCTGGTGCGTCATCGACGTCGCCATCGCGGTGCCGTGCGCGATGCAGGTGGCGTACGCGATGACGAGGCTCGGGCCCGGCCACGCCTCGGCCTCGAGCAGCGCGCGGACCGTCTGCACGTCGTTCGCGCCCAGCGCGACGCGGGCGACGTAGACGCCGCCGTACGTCATCGCGATCAGCCCGAGGTCCTTCTTGCCGGTGACCTTGCCCGACGCCGCGAACTTCGCGACGGCGCCGCGCGGCGTCGACTTCGACGCCTGGCCGCCGGTGTTGGAGTAGACCTCCGTGTCGAGGACGAGGACGTTGACGTTCTCGCCGGACGCGAGGACGTGGTCGAGCCCGCCGAAGCCGATGTCGTACGCCCACCCGTCCCCGCCGACGATCCACACGCTGCGGTCCACGATGTCGTCCGCGGGGTCGCCGAGCAGCGGCCGCGCCGCGTCCGCGACCGCGCGCTGCGCGCGCACGTCGTCGCCGGCCGCTTCGTACGCCGCCGCGAGCTCCGGCGTCAGCCGCGCCAGGGCGGCGGCCCGTCGCTGGTCGGTGGCGACCCGGATGCCGAGGCCGAACTCCGCGTTGTCCTCGAACAGCGAGTTGCTCCACGCCGGCCCGCGCCCGTCCGCGTTCGCCGACCAGGGTGTCGTCGGCAGGTTGCCGCCGAAGATCGACGAGCAGCCGGTGGCGTTGGCGACGAGCATCCGGTCGCCGAAGAGCTGGGTCAGCAGCTTGAGGTACGGCGTCTCGCCGCACCCCGCGCACGCGCCGGAGAACTCGAACAGCGGCTGCAGGACCTGCGTGCCCTTGACCGTGTCGTGCGGCAGCAGGTCGCGGTCGGTCTCGGGCAGCGCGACGAACGCCTCCCAGTCGCGCCGCGCGGGCGCCACGTCCCCGGGTACGGGCGCCATGACGAGCGCGCCGCGCGCCGGGCAGACGTCGACGCACACGGCGCAGCCGGTGCAGTCGTCGGGCGCGACCTGGATCGTCAGCGCGAGGTCCGTGCCCCTGAACGGCTTGCTCGCCAGGTCGCCGGCCAGCGCGGGGTCGTACGCCTTCATGCGGATCGCCGCGTGCGGGCAGACCAGCGTGCACTTGCCGCAGTCGACGCAGGCGGAGGGGTCCCACACCGGCAGCTCGGTCGCGAGGCCGCGCTTCTCCCACGTGGCCGTGCCCGTGGGGAACGTCCCGTCGGCGGGCAGCGCACTCACCGGCAGCAGGTCGCCGCGCCCTTCGAGCATCGCGGCGGTGACGTCGCGGACGAACTCCGGCGCGTGCGCCGGGACTGCCCTCGGCCGCCGCCGCACCGCGGTCGCGAGGGCGGGCACCGCGACCTCGTGCAGCGCGCCGAGCGCGCTGTCGATCGCGGCGAGGTTGGCGGCGACGACCTCGGGACCGCGCGCGGCGTAGGCCTTGGCGACGTTGCGCCGCAGTGCCTCCAGCGCCTCGTCCTTGGGCAGGACCCCCGACAGCGCGAAAAAGCACGGCTGCATGACCGTGTTCACGTGGCCGCCGAGCCCGGCGTCGCGGGCGATCCGGTACGCGTCGATCACCCAGACGCGCAGCCCCTTGTCGAGGACCGCCTGCTGGACCTCCGCGGGGAACCTGTCCCACGTGCCCTCGGCGCCGTACGGGCTGTTCACGAGGAACGTCGCGCCGTCCGCCGCGACGTCGAGGACGTCCGCGCGGTCGAGCAGCGAGAACTGGTGGCACGCGACGAACGCCGCCGACCGGACGAGGTACGTCGACCGGATCGGGCGCGGCGAGAAGCGCAGGTGCGACACCGTCATCGACCCGGACTTCTTCGAGTCGTAGACGAAGTAGCCCTGCGCGTACGTGTCGCCGCGCTCCCCCACGATCTTCACGGCGGCCTTGTTGGCGCCGACGGTGCCGTCGCTGCCGAGACCGTAGAAGACGGCAGCGGTCACGTCCGCGTCGTCCACCTCGAACGACTCGTCGGGGAGGACGCTGCTGCCGCTCACGTCGTCGAGGATGCCGACGGTGAGCCGGCGCCGCGGCGCGGGCAGCGCGAGCTCGTCGAGCACCGCCTTGGCCATCGCGGGCGTGAACTCCTTGGACGACAGGCCGTAGCGCGCGCCGACGACGTCGATCCCGACGAGGCCGGCCTCGGCGAACGTCGTCACGACGTCCTGGTACAGCGGGTCGCCGACCGCGCCCGGCTCCTTCGTCCGGTCGAGGACGGCCACGCGCGCGGTCGTCGGCGGCAGCGCCGCGACGAGGTCGCCGGAGGGGAACGGCCGGAACAGCCGCACCGTCACGACGCCGACCTTCTCGCCGCGCGCGGCGAGCGCCTCGACGGCCTCGGTCGCGGCACCGGCGCCCGAGCCCATGAGGACGAGCACACGCTCGGCGTCCGGCGCGCCCGCGTAGTCGACGAGGCCGTACGCGCGCCCGGTGCGGTCGCGCAGCGCGGCGAACAGGTCGCGCACGACGCCCGGCACGGCGGCGTGGAACGGCGTGGACGCCTCGCGCGCCTGGAAGAAGACGTCGGGGTTCTGCGCGGTGCCGCGCACCACCGGGCGCTCGGGGGTCAGGCCGCGGGCGCCGTGCGCGTCGACGTCGGCCTGGGACACCAGGGCGCGCAGGTCCTCGTCGCGCAGCAGGCGGACCGAGCCGACCTCGTGCGACGTGCGGAAGCCGTCGAAGAAGTGGAGGAACGGCACCCGCGAACGCAGCGATGCCGCGTGCGCGACGAGCGCGAAGTCGTGCGCCTCCTGCACGCTCGACGCGCAGAGCATCGCCCAGCCGGTCATGCGCGCGGCCATGACGTCGCTGTGGTCGCCGAAGATCGACAGCGCGTGCGTCGCGACCGTCCGCGCGGCGACGTGGATCACCGCGGGCGTCAGCTCGCCGGCGACCTTGTACATGTCCGGCAGCATGAGCAACAGCCCCTGCGACGCTGTGAACGTCGTCGCGAGAGCGCCGGTCGTCACGGCGCCGTGCAGCACCCCCGCCGCGCCCGCCTCGCTCTGCATCTCGACGACCCGCGGGACCGTGCCCCACAGGTTCGGCCGCCCCGCGGCCGACCACGCGTCGGCGGACTCACCCATCGGGGACGCGGGCGTTATGGGATAGATCGCGACGACGTCGGACAGCGCGTACGCCACCCGCGCCGCCGCCTCGTTGCCGTCGACACAAGTCCACCGGGTCATGACGCACCTCCGGTGACCACGTTCGTCGCCGGCGCGCCCGCCGGGGAGGGGCGGGGGTCCCTGGTGACCGGGCCGTTCGGCCCGTCAGACGTGGTCTTGAGACCCTCGTCTGCCGAGAGGCGTGTCCAGGCGGTGGTCCGGCAAGGCCGCAGGAGCGGCCGACAGCAGCGCTATCGGCCGTGACGAGAACGCCGCCGGGCACCGTCTGGGCGCGGCTCGCGATGGGCGACCGGGTCTCGAGACCACGTCCTAGTCGCGGGACTCCCACGGGTCGAACAGCGGGCACGCGGGACCGAGCCCGCACGACCGGCAAGCGCCGTCGCCCTCGACCGCGCCGTCGGCGCGTAGCGTCCGCGGGCACGGGTCGCCGGTCGGAGTCGCGTACGCGCTCATCCCGCCGCCTCCGGCCGCACGACCACCACCGGGCAGCCCGCGTGGGCCGCGACCCGGTGGCTGGTCGACCCGAGCACCAGCTCGGCCAGCCCGCCCCGGCCGCGGGAGCCGACGACGAGCAGGTCGTCGTCGAGCGCCACGTCCGCGAGCACGCCGGCGGCGTGACCCTCGGCGACGACGATCTCCACCGGCACGGCACGGCCACGCCCTGCCGCACGGGCACGGCGCACCTGCTCCTCCGTGAGGTCGTAGGCCGACGGGGCGAGGTCGAGGACGGGGGACCGTGTCGAGTCGCGTTCGATGCCGAGCAGCGGGGTCTCGTACGCGTGCACGGCGACGACGGGCCAGTGCCGCAGGGCGGCCTCGTCCAGCGCCCACCGCAATGCGACGAGCCCGGTGTCCGACCCGTCTACTCCGACCACGATGCGTCCCATGACCGCCCCCTTCGCTACGACGTGCCGGCCGCGTCCGGAGGGTCCAGCACACCGCCGGACGCGACGTACAGGAGACGGCAGCCGGACGGGCCGCCGCCACGGAGCGAGTGCCGCACACCGGCGGGGACGCGGACGTACGCGCCCTCGACGAGCAGCGCGTCGCCGAACCAGCACCGGCCCTCGAGGACGTACATGTGGTGGTCGCCGGTCGCATGCGTGTGCGGCTCGATGCCGCCGTCCGGCTCGATGATCAGGATCCCGGCGACCTCGCCGCCCCCGGCGGACAGGATCTTCGCCGCGACGCTGTCGGCGCCGGGCACCCGGTGCCAGTGCAGCCGCATGAGGTCGGACGGCGTCGCCACGACCGCGGTCCGTTCCGTCGTCACCGTCATCAGGCTCGCCTCCCTGAGTGTTGTCGGCACCGACGCTCCCACCGGTGTGGCCGACCGGTCAGGGCCACACGACCCGTCTCGGCCGGGCCGTCCGGACCCCTGCCGTACAGCCCGGTCGTCACGGGAGGAACGGCGCTGTCCGGACGCCGTCCGCCGGGAGACGGTCGAGGGGGAACCCACTACCGAGGGGATGGCTGGTAGCCGCCACCACGACGAGGGCGGCGGGCCTGTGCCCGCCGCCCTCGTCCGCGTCTCACTCAGGACGTCGCCGCGTTCGCGGGCCACAGCGAGCGCAGCTCGGCCGGCAGGACCGCGGCGACGTCGGCCGCCTCGTCGGGGACGTCCGCGCGCAGCTCGCGCAGCACCGCGACGCTCGCCGCGAGCGCGTCGTCCCTCGTGAGCGCGCCGGCGGCCGTCGCGACGCGGTCGGCGAACGTCGCCACCGTCCGCGCTGGGTGACGACCCGAGCACCGCGGTGCGGCGAGCAGCACCTTCACGTCCAGCGGCACGTGCGCCATGACGTGCGCCCGCTCGCCCTCCGGCAGCCGGTCGGCGAACGTCGAGAGCACCGCGCGCACGACCCGCGCCCGGTCCGCCGGCGCGATCCCCGCGGCGCCTGCGGCGTCGAGCAGCCGGCGCAGCACCGGCGACGGCAGGCCGTGGCCCGCCGACGGCCGGGTGTCGCCCGGCGTGAGACCGACGTGCAGGTACGACGCGACGCCCGTGACGCCGTACACCTCGAGCGCGGTCTGCTCGATCCGGACCGCCTGCGCGGCCCGGTCGACGACGCCGTGGAGCAGCACGACGCCGTCCTCCACCGTGACGTGCACGTGCGGCACGTCCAGCCGTTGCGTCAGCGAGCCCAGCACCGACCGCACGCGGTCCGCGACGACACCGTCGTCCGCTCCCGCGTCGGGGTGGCCGCCGCGCAGCCGGTACCGGACGCCGGTCAGGCGTCCCCGGGCGTACCGCAGCCGGCTCCCGGCCATCTCCGCCCCGTGCCGTACCGCCCGGTGCGTCCCCGGGCGCAGTGCCGCCGCGCCACCGGCGAGCACGACCGCGCCGACCAGCCGCTTCTCCCATCGCTTCATCGCACACCTCCTCCGTCGATCGTCCCCGGGAACGACGCGGCCTGGCAGGGCGGGCCGTCCCGTCGGAGCCGGGACCTAAGCACCGGAAGCCGCGGCCGAGGGGACCAACGGCACGGCCGTCCGGCGGCGGCGACAGGACGTACGTCCGGCTGAGTCGGGACCAACGATGCTGACCGCGCGAGCGCCACCCGCAGCAGGATTCGCGTCATGGTCACCACGCGATCTCTCCGCACGACCGCCCGCACCAGCAGGCGCTGGTACGTCTGCCCGAAGACCATCCCCGCGGCCGTTCCCGGGGCCGACCCCGTCCCCGTGCGCCGGCCATGAGCGCCACCGACCCGCTCCGCGACGAGCACCGCGCGCTGCTGCCGCTGATCGAGGACATCCGGATCGCCGCCGAGGCGGCCGACGTCATCAGCCGCAGCACCCTTGTCGCCGAGATCGACGCGGTGCTCCGGTTTCTCACCGGTCACCTCGTGCCGCACGCACGGGCCGAGGAGGCGGCGCTGTACCCCGCCGTCGAACGCGTCCTCGGCGCTCCCGGCGCGACGGCGACGATGACCCGCGACCACGTCGAGGTCGGCCGCCTCGTCGAGGAGCTGACCGCGGAGCGCGACGCGCTCGCCGGCGGCGCGGGGCCCGACCGCGTGCGCGCGGTCCAGCGGCTCCTCTACGGCCTGTACGCCGTCCTCCGCCTGCACTTCGCGAAGGAGGAGGAGGTCTACCTCCCGCTCCTCGACGCGGCGCTGACGCCCGCGGAGGCCAGCGCGATGTTCGCGGAGATGAACGTCGCGGCGCACGCCGCCGCGCACTGACGATGGGCTCGTCCATGTACTCGTTCGAGGCGCGCCTCGCCGCGCGCGAAGCGCTCTACGTCATGACGCTCGACCTCGTCGCCGAGTTCGCGCACCTCCCCGCCGGGGCCGTGATCGGACTCGTCGGCCGGGCCCGCGAGGACCTTCTCCGCGCCGGTGTGCGCGACGGCCTGGTCGACGCGACCGAGGCGATGGCTCGCACGTGGCTCAACGCCCGCGCGATGGCGCACGCCTGACGCCCCGCGGCAGGACTTGTCGGGCCGCCTCGCCGCCGCGTAGCGTCCCGCCAACCCCGGGGCAGCAACCCGCCCAACTTCCGGGTGAAGCATGCGTCATCCCGTCGTTCTGACGGTTCACCGCATGATCTTGACGCATGGCCGAGCCCGTGAACCTGCCGATCGACCAGGCTGACGTCCGCCTGCGGGCCGGCCGGCTCGCGGACTTCCTGCTCCGCTGCTTCGCGCCGTACCGGCCCGACGGCTACACGCGTGCGGCGGCCCTCGCGACGTTCGACGACCACGTCGGCGACCCGGTGTTCCGGACCGACCTGGACCAGCTCGTCGTCGCGACACCCGGGGGCTATGACATCGGCGAGGCGGCGGCGGTCGTGCGCGGTGCGCTTCTCGACCGGCTCGACGACGCCGACGAGTCGCCGTCAGGCCCGTAGCGCCGAAGGTCACGGTGACAGCAGACGCAGCAGCGGCCAGAACGACGCCGGCGTCGTCGCGGTGTCGTACAGGCTCGCGCCCCACGCGCGCGCGTCCCGCGCGCCGCGGACGAACTCCGCGACCTCGGTCGCGGTGACGGCGTTCGCGACGCCGCCGATGACGTGGACCGGCAGCCCCGTGTAGCGCGCGGCGAGCGAGACGTTGTCGCGGGTGTACCGGTACGCCGCGTGCGCCGGGTTGGTCCCGCGGTCGGTGCGGTACGACCAGTACGCCATCGGCAGCACGACGTCGGCGTACGTGCCGATCGCCGCCCAGGGGAAGCCCTGCCACAGCGCCGGGTTGAGCGACATGCCGACCGGCGAGGGGACGATCGCGCCGATCGGGTACCTCGTGCCGAGCGCAGCGCGTACGCGCTGCAGGTGCGCGACGACGCCGTCGTTGAACTCGGCACCCGACGCCGACGCGCCGCGGTGCTCGACGTCGACGCCCACCGCGTCGAAGCGGTTGCCCTTCGCCGTGACGAATCGCGCCGCCGCGACAGTCCGCGCCACGTCCCGGTCGAGGTGCTCGCTGTACCCCGGCAGGTACCACGCGACCGCGCGCAGCCCCGCGGCATGTGCCGCGTCGAGCCACGCGGCGGTCCTCGCGGTGTCCGCGATCGCGGCCGGGGAGTCGAAGCGGGCCGTCTCGAAGTACAGCGTCCGGACGCCGTACGCGCGCATGGTCGCGACCGCGGCCGCAGGCGACAGCGCCCCGTCGAACAGGTCGACCCACGCGCCGAGGTGCCGGAACGTCGCCGTCGACGGCCGCGCCTGCGTGCGCGCGACGACGCGCGCCGGCTCCGCGACGAGCACCGTCGCGGACCCTCCGGCGGCGGCCACGGCGAGGGCGGAGCCGCGCACCGTGGCGCCGGGCGTGACGTCGCGCGTGACCCAGACGGCACCGCTGCGCTCGGCGAGGACCGCGTGACCGGCGCCGCTCGTCCACGCGACGAACACACGGCCGGCGGACGCGGTCGCGCGCGGCGCCGTTCCCGACGTCGCGAGCACCCGGCTGCGCCACGCGCCGGCGGTGTCGTCGGCGTACATGACGCGCCCCGCCTGCGTCCACGCGAGGAGCTGCCTGCTCGCGCTCGCGGCCATCGACGGCGCGCCGCTCGCGCCGTTCGCGGTCACCTGCGCGAACGACCACCTCCCGCCGGTGCTGCGGGCGCGGTGGACGTCGGTGCGGCCCGACGAGGGGACACGGCGCTGGTACGCCAGCGCCATGCTGCCGTCGGCGAGCCTCGCGAGCGACGGGCGGTCGTCGTCGCGCGGCGAGAGCCACGTGATCCGCTGCCGCCACGACGTCGTGCCGATCGTCCGCGCCTGGAACAGCGAGGACCCGCCGGCGACCCGCTCCGACCACACGGCCCACCACGTGCGGCCGGCGGCGACGACGTCGCCCGACAGCGCGGTCGCGGTGGAGAGCCGCGCGGGCGCGACGTACGTCCCCGCGTGCGTCCGCCGGCCCAGCCGCAGGCCGTCGCGGGCGGCGTAGAGCAGGTACGTGCTCGCCCCGTCGTCCGCCACCGCGAGCACCCGGCCGCGGAACGGCGCGGGCGTCGCGTGCCACGTGCCCGCGCGGCGCTCGACGTACGTCGCCGCGCTAGCCGCGCAGGTGCCGCCCTCGGCGCGGACGAAGCCGCGCGGCACGCCGTCGCTGCCCGTCGCCGCGTCCCCGCTCGCCGTCGCCGAGGTGCAGCCGAACGTCGTGACGACGGCCGGCCCCGACGGCGCCCACGACGCCGCCGCCGGTGGCGCGACGAGCGCCCCGGCGGCCAGCGCCAGGGCGGCCGCCGCGGCGCTCGAAGGAGCCCTCATCGTGTCCCTCCGCTCCCGCACCCGGCGCCGGTCACGCCTTCAGCGCACGTGGGCGCCGGGAGGGCGGCCGGCCGTCACGAGCACCACACCGGCAAGGACGAGCAGGCCACCCAGCAACGCCGTCGTGCCGAGCGGGCCCGGGCCGGTCCGCGGCAGCGTCTTGACGATCTTCACGCCCTTCACGGACGGGCTGACGGCCGGCGACTCGATCCTCGTCGGCAGCACGGTCGGCTCGACGGTCGGCTCGACGGTCGGCTCGACGGTCGGCTCGACGGTCGGCTCGACGGTCGGGCTCACGCTCGGCTCGACGGTCGGCGAGACGGTCGGCGAGACGGTCGGCGACACCGTCGGCGACGGCGACTCGGTGGGCTCGACCTCCCTGACCCAGAACGTCTTCGACTTCGTGTCGTTCCCCTGCGACACGTCGGTCGTGACGGTGACCTTGACGTGGAACCCCTGGACCTCGTGCTCCTCCAGGCCGGTCAGGTCGAGGAGGTAGGTCTCCGTGTGGTTCAGGTCGCCGCCCGTGCCGCTCGCCATGAACGTGAACGACGTCCGGCCCTCGACGATCGGCACCGCGTCCTTGCCGCTCGGCTCCTGGGCCGAGAACGACACCGACGTCGTGCGCGTCCCGGCGTCGAACCCGTACCAGGTGATCGTGAACGGGTTCGCGACGTGCGGGTGGTTCGCGCTGTCCGTGTCGTCGACGGAGTCCACGTCGGCGCTGCCGATCTTGACGGTGCCGTTGTTGCCGGGCGCCGCGTCGCTGGTCGTGGTGACGCCGGCGACCAGCGCCCCCTGGGCGAGCAGCATGCCTCCGGCGACGAGCCAGCCCCCGAGCCTGCGGTGCGCTCGTGTCATGGCGTGCCTCCTCGATCGTCCTTCTCCTCCTCCCACCGTGGCCCCGGGACGGCGGCGGCGGACCTGGCGTTCGGCCCCGAACTGCCAGGCGCTTCGGCCCTGTCGCGCGAGACCGGCACAGCGTGGGATGAACGTCATGACGTACGGACACGCGGTGACGATGACCACGCCGTTCGAGCCGGCCGTGGAGCGCGTACGGGAGGCGCTCGCGCGGCAGGGGTTCGGCATCCTGTGCGAGATCGACGTGCGGGCCACGCTGCGCGCGAAGATCGGCGCGGACGTCGGGCCGTACCTGATCCTCGGCGCGTGCAACCCGCCGCTCGCCTACCAGGGCCTCACCGCCGAGCCGTCGCTCGGGCTGCTGCTGCCCTGCAACGTCGTCGTCCGCGCGGTCGACGACTTCACGACGCGCGTCGAGGCGGTGGACCCGGCGGCGTTCGTGACGGTCACCGGCAACGCCGGGCTCGAGCCCGTCGCGCGGGCCGTCGCCGGGCACCTCGCCGCGGTGCTCGACGAGCTCGGCGACCCGGCGCTGCCGGCGGGAGCCTCCCGATGACCGGCCGCCGGCCCGGCCCGCCGTCGCCGGAACGCGACGGCGCCGCGTCCCTCCACGACGTGGAGGCCGAGGCGGGTGACGAGGAAGGTCTCGACGACCTGTTCGTGGTCGACCACGCGGAGGCGCGGGCGCTCGGCATCGAGCTCGACCCGGTCCCCGACGGCGAGCCCGGCCTCACCTGAGAGCGATCTCCAGGCGCACGTCCGGCGGCTCGCGCAGCGTGTTCTGCACCGTGCACCGCTCGACCACGCGGCGCAGTGCCTCGGCCCGCTCGGCGGGGAACGCCTCCGGCACGTCGACCGTCAGGTCGATCCCGGCGACGCGCGCCGGGTGCCCTTCGGCCATCCGGAACGCGCAGCGCACGCCGAGCCCGTCCGGTGCGACGTCGTGCCTGCGGAGGAACCTGCCCGCGTAGAACGCCACGCACGACGCGAGGCTCGCCGCGAACAGCTCCGTCGGCGTCGGGCCCGTGTCGGTCCCGCCGTCCTCGACAGGCTGGTCCACGACGAGCTCGTGGCCGCGGATCGTGACGGCGAACGCGTCGCCGCCCAGGTGCCGTACCGCCACTCCGGTCATCGCGTCGCCTCCAGGGGTACGTGCGCGACGAACCAGTCGCGCGCCAGCTCCGCCACCGTGCGCAGCGTGCCGCGCTCGGCGAACAGGTGCGTCGCGCCGGGCACCACGACGAGCCGCGCCTCGCACCGGAGCGTGGCGAGAGCGTCGCGGCTGAGGTCGAGCACGGCGTGGTCGTCACCGCCCACGACGAGCAGCGTGGGTGCGCGCACCGACGACAGCCGCGACCACGCGAGGTCGGGCCGGCCGCCGCGCGTGACGATCGCCGCGACCTCCGCGTCCGGGTCGGCGACGGCCCACAGCGCCGCGGCCGCACCGGTGCTCGCGCCGAACCAGCCGACCGCGCGCGGTCCCCTGCGCGTCGCGCGCAGCCACTCCGTCGCGTCCCGCAGACGGTGCGCCAGGAGCTCGACGTCGAGCACGCCCGCGCGTTCCTCGGCGGCGGTCAGCAGGTCGAGCAGCAGCGTGCCGAGCCCGGCCTCCTGCAGCACCGACGCGACGTAACGGCCGCGCGGGCTGTCGGCGCCGCTGCCGGTGCCGTGCGCGAACACGACCGTCATCGGCGCTCCCGCGGGGATCGTCAGCCACCCCGGCAGGAGCGCGCCGGCAGCCGGCACGCGGACGTCGCCTCCCGCCGCCGGATCACCGCGCGGCGGCATCGCCCGCAGCAGGCGGGACGCCTCGAGCAGTGCCGACACCTCGTCGTCGTCGACCGCGGGGAACTCGACGTACCACTGCCCGACCGCGAAGAAGTGCTCCGGGGCCGCGAGGCAGACGACCTCGTCGGCGACGCCGCGCAGCACCGTGAGCGCCTCCCGCGACGCCACGGGGAACGCGAGCACCACGCGTGCGGCGCCCGCCGCGCGGACGACCTGGCACGCGGCGCGGGCGGTCGCGCCGGTCGCGGCGCCGTCGTCCACGAGGACGGCCGTCACGCCCGTCAGCGGCACGGGCGGGACGCCGTCGCGCAGCCGGCGCACGCGGGCGTCGAGCCGCGCGCGCTCGTAGCGGCCCGCGGCCTCGAACTCCTCGCGCGTGACGCCGGCGGCAGCCACGACGGCGTCGTTCACCACGACGACCCCGCCCTCGCCGAGCGCCCCCATCGCGACCTCCGGCTCGTGCGGCAGGCGCAGCTTGCGGACGACGACGACGTCGAGCGGCGCGCCGAGCGCGCGCGCGACCTCGTACGCCACGGGGACGCCGCCGCGCGGCAGCCCGAGGACGACCGTGCCCGGCCCGCGCAGGTGGACCAGCCGGGCCGCGAGGGCGTGGCCCGCCTCCGACCGGCCGGCGAACATCACCGCACCCCGGCCGCCGCGCCGACCGACGCCGCGAGCCGCGCCCCCCACTCGCGCGCGCGGTCCGCCTCGCCGTCCAGCAACGGGCCCGTCGTGCCGTCGACCCAGAACGTCTCCGCCGGCTCCGCGACGCGGAACCCGAGCCTGCGCAGCCGCTTCTCGGCCTTGTGCGCGGCTGATCCCGGCACCCGCGGGTGGCGGACCCGCGTGTCGAACGCCGCCACCGCGGCATGCCCTGCCGACAGCGCGTCGAGCCACTCGCGCAGCCCGATGCCGCGCGACACGAGGGGTCCCTTCGCCTGCTCGGAGGCGGACTTGCGCGTGCTGTCCCGGCTCAGCCCGAACGCGTGCGTCGGGCCTCCCGTGACGAGCAGGGAGACGTCGTCGGGGACCTTCGCGGGGGCCGCTCCGACCTCGACCAGGCCGACGTCGAGCCGCGACGCGATGCCGTCCGCGATCGCGCGGGCGATCGCCTGGGTGTTGCCGAACATGGACTCGTACACCACTAGTGCTCTCATAGCCGCAGCGTGGGCGCCTCAGGGGCCGTGGGCCAGGGGCGGGCGACTCGTCCGCGCGGGACGTTCGGCACGCGGCGCGTGACGGCGTCGCGGCAGCGCCAGGCGGAACACCACGAGCCCGAGCACGGTCGCTGCCGTCACGACGTTCGCGTACCTGACGGCGGGTGACGCCGCGTCCGCGCCGGCCGTGAACAGGTGCGCCGTCGCGAGGACCCAGAGGGGGAACGACAGCAGGTGCACCGCGCGCCGGACGCGGCGCGGCAGGCGCCGCTGGAGCAGCGACGTCGCCTCGACCGCGACGAGCAGGTACGCCGCGACGACGCCCCACGCCACCGCGGCCGGCCGCCACCCCGACGCGAACGGCACGAGGACGTCGGCGGCGCCGAAGTGGACGTACGAGTCGGCGACGAGCGCCGCGACGTGGACCGCGGTGAAGACGACGGCGAGCCCGCCGAGGAACCTGTGCAGGTCGAGCACCCAGCCGCGGCCGGGCCGCTTCGACCACGACCGCGTCGAGACGAGGAGCCCCCACACCACCGAGGCGCTGACCACCGCCCACGCGACGAGGCCGCTGGCGCGCGCGACGTACCAGGCCAGGTGCGCGTTCACGACGCCGCCGCGAGAAACGGCGCGAGCCCCACGCCGGTACGGGCAGTCCCGTCCGCGAGGTGGAGCAGCGCCGCGCCGCCCAGCCTGCTCACGTCGGCGATCGCGCGCCGCGACCCGGCGAGCAGCGCCGTCGTGGCGAGCACCTCCGCCCACCATCCCTCGCCCGCGACCACCGTCGCCGACGCGACGTCGGTCGTCGCGGAGCGGCCCGTGCGCGGGTCGACGACGTGGTGTGCCGGCTCGCCACCCGCGCGCCAGGTCTTCGCCGCCGGCGAGCTCGTGGCGACCGCCCCGTCGGCCAGCAGGAGATGGGTGTGCGCGGTGCCGTCCGGCGCCTCGACGGCGACGCGCCACTCGCCGCCGTCCGGCGACTCGCCGCGGACCCGGAGGTCGCCGCCGACGTTGACGCACAGCCCGTCGGCGTGGGTCCGCTCGACGACGAGGTCGGCCGCCCTGCCCTTGCCGATCGCGCCGAGGTCCAGCCGTACGCCCCTGGGCAGCCGCACCGCCGACCGCGCGGCGTCGAGCCGTACCCCCTGGCAGCCCGGCGCGGGCGCGGGCGGCCGCGTAGGGACGACCTCCGAACCGACCCGCTCGTACGACCGGTCGTAGCCGAGCGCGGCCAGCGCGGGCTCGACCGTCGGGTCGAACCGCCCGCCGGTCGCCGACCAGGCCGCCACCGCCCGCGACACCACGTCGAACGTCTCCGTGCTCACGACCGCGCGTCCCGTCGCGTTGAGCCTGCTCAGCTCGCTGCCGGCGAGGAAGCGCGACCACCTCGTCTCGAGGTCCAGCACGAGCCGCTCCGCGTCGTCCGCCGCGCGCGCCGCCGTGGCCGCCGCGGCAACGGCGACGACGTGGCAGTCGCTGCCCATGGCGCGGAACCGCCGCTCAACGACTGCCATGGCTCGTCGTCACGGGCTGCGGGGCGGGCTGCGCGACAGGCTGGGACACAGGCTGCGGGACGGGCTGGGCGCGGCGGACGACCACGCGCCGGGCGGGCGGTCGCGGGGGCGGCACGACGTACGCCGGAGCGGGCCGGCCGGCGCGAGCGGCGGCGGGCGGGGCGGCGGCCGGGACGGCGGGCGGCGCCGGGTGGTGGACGCGGACGACCACCCGCACGACCGGTGCCTGCCGCGGCGCGACAGGCGCGGGGACGTCCGCGACAGGCGCGACGGCGGCCACCTCCTCCGCGGCGGCCAGGCCCCCGACGATGCCGAACGTCGCCGCGGCGCTCAGCCCGCTCGCGAGCACGCGGCTCGCCGCCGCGGGACGGCTCCGGCGCGGCTTGTCAGTCATCGCTCTCGGGCTCGTCGTCGTCGCTCTCGTACTCGTCGTCCTCGTGCTCGATCTCGTCCTCGTGCTCGCCCTCGTCCTCTTCCTCGTACACGGGACCGTCGCTCGCGCCTGCCTCCGCGCCGCCGGTCGCGTACGCGGGCGCGGGCTCCTCGACGGTCACGACCTCCTCGGCCTGGCCGGCGGGCGCTGCCGCGGGCGGGGGCGGCGGGGCGGGCACGGCGGCCCGGCTCGCCGGGCGGGCGGGCTCCGGCGACGCGGTGACGTCGACGTACACCGTCTGGACGCGCGGCCGCTCCGGCTCGGCCGGGGCGGCGGCCACGGGGCTGAGCATGCCGGTGGGCCCGCTGGTGTGCGCGGCGCCGAACATGCCGAGCGTCGTGCCGACGGCGAACGTCGCGCCGGCGACGGAGAGCGCGACGCTCGCCGCGAGGGCGAGGGCGGTACGGCGGGTCATGAGCGAGTCCTTCCGGTGGGGAAACCGCGGCTGCACGACTACCGTAGGAAGCGGCTCGCGAAGGGTTGCCCAGCACCAGGCAAGCGCGAGGTAAACGTTCCGACGCAAATGGGGTGTGCCGTGCGCGTGCTCGTCGTCGAGGACGACGACTCCATCGCCGAGCCGCTCGCGGACGGGCTGCGCCGCGAGGGCTTCACGGTCGAGCGCGCCGCCACGGCCGCGGCCGCGCTGGCCGCCGACCCGGGCGACGTCGTCCTGCTCGACCTGCGGCTGCCCGACCTCGACGGGTACGAGGTGTGCCGCCGGCTGCGCGCCCGCAGCGACGTCCCGATCATCATCGTCACGGCGCGCTCCGAGGAGGTCGACCGCGTCGTCGGCCTGGAGCTCGGCGCCGACGACTACCTCGTCAAGCCGTTCGGGTTCCGCGAGCTCGTCGCGCGGATCAGGGCGGTGACGCGGCGGTCGGCGCGCGCGACGCCGATCATCCCGCTGGAGGTGGGCGCGCTGCGCGTCGACCGCCGCGCGCGGATGGTGTGGCTGGACGGCGCGGAGGTGGCGCTGACGCCGAAGGAGTTCGACCTGCTCGCGCTGCTGGCGAGCGAGCCGGGCGCCGTGCTGACCCGCGAGCGGATCCTCGACGAGGTGTGGGACCCGCACTGGTTCGGCCCGACCAAGACCCTCGACGTCCACGTGTCGTCGCTGCGGCGCAAGCTCGGCGACCCCGGCTGGATCGAGACCGTCCGCGGCGTCGGGTACCGGCTCCGGGCGGGCTGATGCGCGCGCGGCTCCTCACGAGCTACCTCGCGCTGGCGGCGTTCGTGCTGACGCTGCTCGCGGTGCCGCTCGGCGTCGTCTCCGCGCGGCTGGAGACCGGGCGGCTGCGCGACGAGGTCAAGCACGACGCGCTCTCGTTCGCCCTCCTCGCGGAGGAACGGCTGGAGGGCGAGGCGGACACCGACGTCCAGGCGCTCGCCGTGGCGTACCAGGAGCGGGTGGGCGCGCGCGTCGTCGTCGTCGACGCGGCAGGGCAGGCGATCGCGGACTCCGCCCCGACGCCGGGCGACTCGGCGTCGTTCGCCAACCGGCCCGAGATCGCGGCCGCTCTCGCGGGGCAGGAGGTCGCCGGCACCCGGCACTCCGCGACCCTGGGCGGCGAGCTGCTCTACGTCGCGGTCCCCGTCGCCACCCACGGCCGTGTCGACGGCGCGGTCCGGATCACGTACCCGACGCGGCTCGTCCGCGAGCGGATCCGGCGCACCTGGCTGGCCCTCGCGGGGGCGTCGCTCATCATCCTGCTGCTCGCGGGCATCGTGGGGCTCGTCCTCGCGCAGTCGTTCACCGGCCCGCTGCGCGACCTCGAACGCACCGCCGCGCGCGTGGGCAGCGGCGACCTCACCGCGCGCGCGCCGGTGCCCCGCCGGCTCCCCGAGATCCGCGCCGTCGCCCTCGTCCTCAACGACACGGTCGCCAAGCTCGACGCGCTGCTCGGGTCGCAGCGGGAGTTCGTGGCGGACGCCTCGCACCAGCTCCGTTCGCCGCTCGCCGCGTTGCGGCTGCGCCTCGAGAACCTCGAACGCGACCACGGCGGCTCCCCCGACCTGGCGGCGGCGACCGCGGAGGTGCGGCGGCTAGGGCGGCTCACCGACGCGCTGCTGGCGCTCGCGCGCGGCGACGCGGTGCCCGCGGACCGCGTGCCCTACGACGCCGGCGAGGTCGTCGCCGCCGCCGTCGCCACGTGGGAGCCGTACTTCACGGAGGCCGGCGTGCGGCTGGCCGCCCGGCCGGCGAGCGCCGAGGTCCTGGGCCGGCCGGGCGACCTGGCACAGGTCCTCGACAACCTGCTCGCGAACGCGGCGGACGCCTCGCCGCCCGGCGGCACCGTCACCGTCTCGGTCGAGCCGCTCGACGGGGGCGGCGCCGATGTCGTCGTCGCCGACGAAGGCCTCGGGCTGTCCGCCGAGGAGAGGGAGCGCGCGTTCGACCGGTTCTGGCAGTCGCCGGGGCGGCAGTCGGCCGGCGGCTCCGGGCTCGGCCTGGCGATCGTGCGCCAGCTCGTCCGCGCGCACGGCGGCGCCGTCGGCCTCGAGCCCGTGGAGCCGCACGGCCTCGCGGTGCGCGTCACCCTGCCGCCGCGGCCTCGCTGAGGCCCGGGTTCGTCACCAGGACGAACCCCCGTGGAAGCGGCGGGCGCCCACCAGCCCGAGCGCCCACAGCCCGACCACACCGGCGACGGCGGGGACGAGCAGCGCCCACGACGTCTCGATCGCGAACGCGACGACCGCCGTCCCCACGGTCGCGGTCGCCAGCATCGGAGCGAGCGCGCCGTCGGTGCCGCGGGCGAGGGTGTCCCGCCACTGCACCCACACGAGCGCGAGCGCGCCGGCGAGAGCGACCGCGGCCATGCCCCGGGGGTCCTCGACGAACGGCATGCTGCCGCGGATCGAGTAGCCCACGAACGGCACCACGACAGCGAGCATCACGAGGGATGCGAGCAGGTCCTTGCGACTGAGCCTCATCTCTGCCTCCTCACGACCGGCCGCGCCGCGTCACGCGTCGACGAGGTATCCGGTCAGGATCACGGTGAACGACGCGTTCGCCGCCCTGGCGCGCTTGACCGCGAAGTGCAGCGCCTCGCCCGCGCCCACCGCGACCATCAGCGGCTCGGCGACCGTCCAGTAGTTCACGCCGCCGCCGGCCTGCGAGATCACACTCGGCGTCGTGGCTGTCGGCACGAACGTGAACACCGTGCCGGTGGCGCCGCTCACACCGATCTCGGCCAGCTCGAAGTAGTCGCCGAGCACGGTGCCGCCCCGGCCGGACACGCCGGTCAGGACCAGCCGTGCGCCCTCGGGAACGACGTACGCCCCGTCGTCGTCTCCTGGCACGTGGAACGTCGCCGTCGACAGCGTCGGCGACCCGTCGTTCGTCACGATCGACGCGGCGAGCACGACCCGCTGTCCGGTCCTGATGTCGACCCTTGCCTTCGTGAGCACGTTGGGCACCAGACCCACCTTCTTCCTCTCGGACCCCGGTGTGGGGGCGGACCTCAGGCCACGACGGCGCGGAGCCGCCGGAACACGTCGTCGGCGACGGCGCGGGCCTTGTCGACCGTCGCGGCCTGGTCGTCGTGCAGCGTCGCCAGCTCGGCGACGGCGTGACGCCACGCCGCGTCGGCCTCGGCCCCGCCGAGGTTCGCCTGCACGCGCAGCTCGTCCACGACCGTCCGGATGGCGCTCGTCGCGTCGTCGAGCGCGGCGCGGATCGCCTCGACCGAGTCGGCCTCGGCCGCGCGGATCTCGCCCCAGATGACGTTCGCCTCGCACTCGACCTTCGCGACGCCGCGCGCGACCTCGGCCGTCGCCAGCGTGACGAAGTCGCCGCCGAAGCCGCGGGCGCGGGCCAGCGCCTCGCGCAGCCGCGCGACGTCGGCGCGTACGGCCGTGACGCCCTCGACGATGTCCCTGCGCACGGGGTCGGCGCGGCGCTCCACGGGTGGGTCGGCGGCCGGCCCCGCCGTGGCCGGGTCGTCCTCGGCCAGGTGGTCGATCCGCGCGTCCGGCCCGGGGAAGTACGTCGCCACGTGGCCGTTGTCCGCCCAGCGGACGACGTACGGCGGGGTCCCGCCCGCGCCGTGGACCTCGAGGATCTCGGCGTCGCGCTCGGGCTCTCCCAGGTGGTGTCCGCGTACGACGACGCGGTCTCCGACGGTGGCGTGCATGGCTCCTCCTCAGGTGCGTTCGACTCGACCCTCGCGCCTTCCCGGGAGGGCGCCCAGGGCCGTACGCCCTGTCTCCTCAGGCCATCAGCCCGGTCAGCGTCACGAAGCCGTACGAGCGCGCGCGCAGCCCCGCGAGCACCTGCGGGAGCGCCGCCGCGTCGGTCGACGCGGCGCCGACGTGGAACAGGAGGATCGCGCCGGGCGCCGCCGCCGCCAGCGTCGTGCGGACGACCTCCGCCGCCGGCACACCGCGCCAGCCGCGCGAGTCGACGGTCCACATCACGACGTAGCGGTAGCCGGCGGCGGCCACGTCGCGGTCGACGGAGGCGTCGCGGTCGCCGTACGGCGGCCGGAACCACCGGCGGACCTCGGGTCCGGGTGCCGCGGCGGCGATCGCGGACTCGGCACGCCGCAGGTCGGCGCAGCGCGCCTCCCGCGTCCGGACGACGCGGTCCGAGGAGACGCCGGTGAACGACCTGTGGGTGTCGCTGTGGTTGACGATCTGGTGCCCTTCGCGGCGCATCCGGGCGACGAGGGCGGGGTTGCGCCGCGCGAAGTCGCCGGTGACCCCGAAGCCGGCTGGGATGCCCGCGGCGGCGAGCGTGTCGAGGATCGTGGCGGTCGAGCCGGCGTCCGACCCGGCGTCGAACGTCAGCGCGACCACCCGGCGGGTGGCCGGCCCGCGGGAGACGACCGCGGCCGGCGCGGCACCGGGGAACGCGCAGGCCGAGGCCGTCGGGCTAACGGTCGGGCTGACCGTCGGGCGGACGGTCGGCGTCGTGGGAGTCACCGGCGGGCGCGTCGTCGTGGTGGCCGTCGGCGCCGCGCTCGACGTCGCGGCGGACGGCGCCGGCGTCGCGGCCGGCTCGCCGGGCGCGCACGCGACGACGAGCAGCAGGAGCGCGGCGGTACGCATGACCGGAGTGCACCTCGCGGCCCCGCCCCGCGCGAGGGCCGGACGACTCCTGGATCTGGTGCCGGACGACCCTGCGTCCGCGCGCCTACGGCACCGCATGGTCGGAGGGTGCCGCCGGTCACGCTGTCGCCGCCGGCCACGGCACCCCGCCGTGGCCTGACCGATGCGGAGGTGCTGGCCCGCCGCGACGCCGACGGCCCCAACGAGCTGCCGCGCCCGAAGCCGCCCTCGCCACTACGGCGGCTCGGCGCGCAGCTCGTCCACTTCTTCGCGCTGCTGCTGTGGGTGGCGGCGGCGCTCGCGGTCGTCGCGGGCATGACGCAGCTCGCCGTCGCCATCGTCGCGGTCGTCGTCGTCAACGGCGTCTTCGCGTTCGTGCAGGAGCACCGTGCCGAACGCGCCGCCGAACGCCTCGCCGACCTGCTGCCCAGGCAGTCCACCGTCCGCAGGGACGGAGAGGTTCGCGTCGTCGACGCGCGCGACCTCGTCGCCGGCGACGTCGTCCTGCTCGACGCCGGAGCCAGGGTCGGCGCGGACCTCGCGCTGGCCGAGGTCGCGGACCTCGCGGTGGACACGTCGATCCTCACCGGCGAGTCGTCGCCCGAACGTCCGGCAGCCGGCGACGTCGCGTTCGCGGGGACGTTCGTCGTCGGCGGGGAGGCGACGGGCGTCGTCGTCGCGACCGGCGCGCGGACCCGCGTCGGCGGTCTCGCGGCGCTCACCCGGGCCGGCCGGCGGCCGCGCACGCCGATCGCCGTCGAGCTCGACCGGGTCGTCCGCGCCGTCGCCGCCGTCGCGGTCTGCGTCGGGGTCGCGTTCTTCGGCGCCGGCCTGCTGCTCGGGATGGCGGCGACCGACGGGTTCCTGTTCGCCGTCGGGGTGACCGTCGCGCTCGTTCCCGAAGGGCTGCTGCCCACCGTCACGCTGTCGCTCGCCATCGGCGCGCAGCGCATGGCGCGCAGGCACGCCGTCGTCCGCCGCCTCGAAGCGGTCGAGACCCTCGGCTCGACGACGTTCGTCTGCACCGACAAGACCGGCACGCTCACGCGCAACGAGATGGCCGTCGTCGCGGCGTGGACCCCGTGGGGCGACGCGACCGTGACCGGCGAGGGGTACGCCCCCGACGGCGAGGTCACGACGGACGCGCGCGACGCCGTCCGCGCTCTCGCGCAGAGCGCGTTCTCCGCCTCGACCGGCCGGGCCATCCAGGACGGCGGCGAGTGGGCCGCGCGCGGCGACCCGATGGAGGCGGCGCTCGACGCGTTCGCGCGGCGGTGCGGCATCCCGCCGGGCGAGCCTGAGGTGGCCGCGCGGTACCCGTTCGACTCACGCCGCCGGCGGATGTCCGTCGTCGCCGGCGGGTCGCTCCACGTCAAGGGCGCCGTCGACACCGTGCTCCCCCGCTGCCGCGACGCGTACGACGCTGAGCGGGCAGCCCACGCGTACGCCGAACGCGGCCTGCGCGTCCTCGCGGTCGCGCGCGGCGCCGTCCCTGTCGCCGGGGCCACCGCCGACGACGCCGAACGCCACCTCAAGCTGCTCGGCCTCGTCGCCCTCGAGGACCCGCCCAGGGCGAGCGTCCACGAAGCGGTGGCGGCATGCAGGGATGCCGGCATCCGGCTGGCGATGGTGACGGGCGACCACCCCGCAACGGCGACCGCGATCGCGCGGGAGACCGGTCTCGCGCCCGCGACCGGCGGTGTCGTCGTCACCGGTGCGGAGCTGCCCGCCGGCGAGGCGGCGCTCGGCGCGCTGCTCGACGTCGACGGCATCGTCGTCGCGCGCGTCACGCCCGAGGACAAGCTGCGCATCGCGCGGGCGCTGCACGCGCGCGGCCACGTCGTCGCGATGACCGGCGACGGCGTCAACGACGGCCCTGCGCTGCGCGCCGCGGACATCGGCATCGCGATGGGCCGCAGCGGGACCGACGTCGCGCGCGAGGCCGCCGACCTCGTCCTGCTCGACGACGACTTCGCCACGATCGTCGCGGCGGTCGAGCAGGGGCGCGCGACGTTCTCCAACGTCCGCCGCTTCCTCACCTACCACCTGACCGACAACGTCGCCGAGCTGGCGCCGTTCGTCGCGTGGGCGCTCACCGGAGGCGCGTTCCCGCTCGCGCTCGGCGTCCTCCAGATCCTCGCGCTCGACATCGGCACCGACCTGCTGCCCGCGCTCTCCCTCGGCGCCGAGCCGGCGACGTCCGCCGCCATGGCGAAGCCGCCCGCGCGCCGCCACCTCATCGACCGCCGGGTGCTCGGACGGGTCTTCGGCGTGCTGGGGCCGGCCGAGGCCGCGGTCGAGCTGGCGGCGTTCGCGGCGGTGCTCTGGGCCGGCGGCTGGCGGTTCGGCGACGTGCCCGCCCCCGCGCTGCTCGCGGCCGCGTCGGGGACGGCGTTCGCCGCCGTCGTCCTCGGGCAGCTCGCCAACGCGTACGCCTGCCGCAGCGCGACGCGGCCTGCCCACCGGCTCGGGTGGACGCGCAACCGGCTGCTCACGGCGGCGGTCGCCGTGGAGCTCGCGCTGCTCGCGGCGTTCGTCGGCCTGCCGGTCCTCGCGCGGGCGCTCGACCACGCCGCGCCGACCGCGCTGGGGTGGGCGCTCGCCGCGTGCGCGGTCCCTGCCGTGCTGGCGGCGGACACGCTGCACAAGCGGCTGCGTCACCGCCGGCGGCCTACTGGTGCGACGACCGGCGGGACCGCCCGACGAGGGCGTTCTTCGGCACCCACGGCTGGTCGTGACCCCGCTTGACGGTGACGCTCTTCCTCGGGCTGATCGGCGCCACGTGGTGACGCCTCGCCGCGTTCTTCCTCATCGTCCGCTCCTGTCAGTCGAGACGTACGCGCTCGTCGTCGCGCGGGACGACGCACGGCCTGCGCAGCTCGCGGCGCACCCGCTCGGACAGCGCTCGCGACGCGTCCGGCTCACCGTGCACGACGTACGTCATCTCCGGCTCCCGCGGGGTCCTGCGCATCCAGTCGACGAGCTCGCCCGAGTCGGCGTGCACGGAGAAGCCCGGCACCGACACGACCTCCGCGCGGACGGGCACGTACCTGCCGAGCATCTTCACGACCTGCTCGCCGTCGGCCAGCGCGCGGCCGCGGGTGCCGAACGCCTGGTAGCCGGGGAGGATCACCGTGTTGCGCTCGCCCGGCAGCCGCTGCGTGAGGTGGTGCACCACGCGCCCGCCCGTCGCCATCCCCGACGCCGACACGACGACGAACGGCCCCTGCTGCCGCCCGATCGCCATCGACGCCTCCACGCTGCTGGCCTCGACCAGCCCACCCAGGTCGAACGGGTCGTCGCCGTCGAGGATCCCGGGCCGGATCTCGTCGCTGCGCGCCGCGATCGCGGCGCGGTAGACGCGCAGGGTCGCGAGCGCCATCGGGCTGTCGGCGTACACGGGGACGCGCGGAATCCGGCCTGACTCCATCAGCGACCGGAGGTGGTAGAGCACGACCTCCGTACGGTCCACCGCGAACGCCGGGATCACGACGACGCCGTCGCGCGCCACGGTCCGGACTATCGCGTCGGCGAACGTCTCCCGCGCGCTGACGTCCTCGTGGGTGCGGTCGCCGTACGTCGACTCGACGACGAGCACGTCCGCGCCGGCCGGCGGCTCCGGGGGCCGCAGGACCGGGTGGTCAGGCCGTCCCAGGTCGCCCGAGAACTCGACGGTCCGCCGGTCGGCGCGCAGGTCGAGCCGCACGCTCGCCGAGCCGAGGATGTGCCCAGCCCTGCGCAGGACGACGTCGACGTTCGGCGCGATCTCGGCCAGCTCACCCGTCGGCAGCGCGACGGTCCTGGACAGCGCGACCTCGACGTCGCGCTCGGTGTACAGCGGCACTGCCGGGCGGTGCTTGCCGTACCCCTTGCGGTTGGCGTAGTCGGCCTCCTCGGCGAGCAGTCGCGCACTGTCGGCCAGGATGATCCGCATCAGCTCGATCGTGTGCGCCGTCGCGAACACCGGCCCGCGGAAGCCGCCCCTGACGAGGGCCGGCAGGTAGCCGGAGTGGTCGAGGTGCGCGTGCGACACGACGACCGCGTCGATCTCGTCGGGCGGCACGGGAAGCTTCGCGCGGTTGCGGTCGCGCAGCGCGCGCAGGCCCTGGAACAGCCCCGCGTCGACGAGCACCCGCGAGCCGCCCGCCTGCACGAGGAACTTGCTGCCCGTCACGGTCCCCGCGCCGCCGAGGAACCGCAGCAGCGGGGCGTCGCCGGTCATGACGTCACCAGCTCGGCGAGCGGGGTGCCGGTGTCGACGACGCGCGCGAGATGCGCCCGCCGCAGCCCGTCGACCACCGGTCCGGCGGGATCGGCGAGCCAGAGCCGGCCGTCACGCCGGTGCGCGTCGTGCATCGCGGCGACCACCGGCGCGAGCCCTGCCACGTCCGTCACCGCGGTGACGCCCGCGCAGTCGACGACGACGTTGCGCGGCGCACGGTCGCAGGCGTCACGCAGCGCGTCCCTGAGGACGGCCGCGGTGCGATGGCAGAGCTCCCCGTCGAGGTACAGCGTCGTCCGCAGCCGGCCCTCGACGACGCGCGTCGTGAGCTCGGCGCCGGCTGTGGCGTCCAGCACCGTCATCGTCCTCGCCTCCTCGAACGCCCTGACACTGCGCGCGGGCCCGCGGGCGCGGCAGAGTCGTTGGTCCCTGCCGGCCAGGGCGTGTCGCACGACCCCCCGGTCACGTCCGCAACCGGGTTGCGGGCCGTGCCGGGAGAAGAAGCAATGCGCACCCCGATGCCGCGCCGAGGTCGTCGCGGGACGCGAACGGTCACACGGTCACCAGCCGCTCGTCGTCGCGAGGGCTAGAGCCAGCCGGTCGCGTTGAGGTTGACCCACAGCAGCACCGCGACACCCGTCACGCCGCCTACAGCGGCCGCCGCGATGCCGAGCCTGCGCGGCGTCCACCGCTGGACGCGCACCCGCGGCACCGGCGGCAGCGCGTCCCTGAACGCACCGAGCAGGTCGCGGCCGTCCGCGTGGAGCAGCGCGCGCAGCTGGGACGGCATCGTCACGGCGTGCGTCGAGGCGAACGCCGCCGCGACGTCCGCCGGCTCGAACGCCACGCACGCGCGGTCGAGGACGCGCCGCGCGTCGGTGCGCAGCGCGAGGACCAGCATCATGTTGGCCAGGTCGACCGACTTACGCCACGCGCTCGGCCGGACCTCGCCGAACGCCACGTCGATCAGCCAGATGCCGTCGGCGCGCAGGAGGACGTTCGACGGCTTGACGTCGCGGTGCGCGACGCCGGCCCGCCACATCGTGCGGACCTGGGCGAGCGCGTCGTCGACGACGAAGTCGTCCACCTCGGCCCGCCGCAGCTCGGTCGCGCCGTCGAGGAACTCCGTCAGCACCATGTACTCGCGCTCGGGGACGACCTCGACCACCCCGAGCGGGCGCGGCACCCTGACGCCCGCGTCGCGCATCACGCGCAGCAGGTAGTCCTCGTGCTCCACCAGCGAGCGGACGTTCGCGAACGGCGCCTCGTCCTCCAGCGCGCCGTACCGGATCGCCCGCACGATCTTGAACGCCCTGTCCGAGCGCAGGTGGCTCGTCGAGTACAGCTTCGCGAACAGCCGCTCGGGGCCCGGCCCTTCGAGCGTGAGCAGCATCGGCGTCGACCCTGCCGACCCCGCGAGGTTGAACGGCTCCATCGAGACGACGTGCAGCCCCGCCTGCTCGAGCACCGCCCGCGAGATCGCGGTACGGCGCGCCCCGAGGTCGAGGTGCGCCGGCGTCCTGTTGCGCCGCACGGGGAACAGCGCGTCCGGCGCGAGGACGTCGAACCCCACGACGGCGAGCGCCGCGCCGAACACCGCGCCGACGACCGCGGCGCTCGGCCGGTCGAGACCGAGGAACACCCTGGCGAGCGCGAACACCGCGACCAGCGGTGCCGCGACCGCGAGGACCCGGCGGCGGACCCGGCCCGCGGGGACGAGCGCGTACGCCGCCGCGACCGCCGTCACCGCGACCCCCGCCACCGGCCAGCTCGGCATCGCGTCGCCACCGGCGCGGACGAGGTAGCCGACGCCGTACGGCCTCGGGTGCGCGAGGGTGTCCGCCATCGTCGTGACGAGCGTGAGCTGCACGACGCCGACGAACACCGCGAGCCGCCGCCACTGCCGCGTCACGACGAGCGCCACGACGACGCCCCAGCCCACGACGCGGATGGCCGCCCCCGCGGACAGCGTCGGGAACGTCTCGCGCAGGCTCGCCGAGTACCGAGCGCACCAGCGCAGCACCGCGTCGTCGACCGCGTCCACCCGGCCAGAGGCGCCGAGTCCCGGCAGCCAGACCCAGACCACGGCCAGCGCGAGCGCCACCACCCAGGGGCGCGCCGTACGCGCGAGGCCGTGCGGCATCATCGGCGGCTCGGCGGCGGGCCGGCGCGGGCCGAGGAGCAGCCCGGCCGCGCGCGCGACGGCGGGCCGGCGCACGTGTCCCGGTGCGGCCATGGGTGCCACGGTCCGCGCGCCCGCGGCACGCGACGAGTGCCTTCCGGCCCGCTCACACGGGCAGTTGGGCCCTGTCGCGCGAGCCGCCGGACGCGGTTCCGTGAACGCATGGCCGCGCAGACGACGCTGCTCTCCCGCCCGGCTGCGGCGCGCGTCCGCCATGCCCGCGCGACCGGCAGGCATCTCGGCGACGTCGTACGGATGGGCCTCGCCGCCGCCGTCTTCGGTGTCACGGTGCTCGCCGTCCAGCGCGACCGGCTCTCGCTCGCCGAACGCGACCTGTTCCGTCTCTTCAACGACCTGCCCCAGGCGCTCTACTGGCCGGTCTGGGCGGTCATGCAGGCAGGCAACCTGTTCGGGCCGATCGTCGTCGGCCTCGTCGTCGCCGTGGCGTTCCGGCGCCGCAGGCTGGGCATCAGCATCGCCGCCGCCGGCACCAGCGCCTGGGTCGTCGCCAAGCTGGTCAAGGACTTCGTGCAGCGCGGGCGCCCGGCAGAGTTCCTCGGCGACCTGCTGCACGGCCCGACGACGGCCGGGCTCGGCTTCGTCTCCGGCCACGCGGCCGTGGCGGCGGCCATGGCGACGGCGGCGGCGCCGTACCTGCCGCGCCGCGCGCGCCGGCTGCTCTGGGCGCTCGCCTGGGTCGTCGGCTTCGGCCGCGTCTACACCGGCGCACACCTGCCTCTCGACATCGTGGGCGGCGTCGCCGTCGGGTGGTTCGTGGGGTCGCTCGTGCATGCCGCGTTCGGCGCCCCGCACGCGCGGCCGTCGCCCGACGCCGTCGCCGGCCTGCTGCGGCGGTCCGGTCTCCGGGCGCTCTCCGTCGAGCCCGCCTCGGTCCCTGCGCGCAGCTCGCACCCGTTCCACGTCACGACGGTCAGCGGACGCCGGCTGTTCGCGAAGGTCCTCGACCCCGACCGCCGCGACACCGACTGGCTGGTGCGCGCGGCGCGCGTCGTGCTGTTCCGCGACGTCCGCGACGTCGACGCGCTCGCACCCCTGCGGCACCAGGTCGAGCACGAGGCAGCCGCGATGCTCGCCGCGCGCGCGGCCGGCGTCCGCGTCCCGCGCGTCGTCCTCGCTCGCGCCACGGGCGCGTCCGCCGTGCTCGTCGTCGACGAGGTGCCCGGCAGCAGCCTCGCGGACTTGCCGGCGATCGGCGACGGACTGCTGCGGGAGGTCTGGACGCAGGTCGAGACGCTGCACGCGCACCGCCTCGCGCACCGCGACCTCGTCCGCGCGAACGTCCTCGCCGACGGCGACCTGCCCTGGCTCGTCGACTTCGGCAACGCCGAGCAGGGCGCCGACGACGCCGCCCTCGCCAACGACGTCGCCGAGCTGCTCGCGTCGCTCGCCTGCGTCGTCGGCGCCGAGCGCGCGGTCGGCACCGCCAGGTCCGCCCTCGGGGACGCCGCCCTCCGCGACGCGCTGCCCGCTCTCGAGCCGCTCGCGCTGTCGCCCGCCACGCGGCACGAGCTGCGCGCGCACCCGCACCTGCTCGCGGCGCTGCGCCACGCGATAGGCGACGAGCACGCACCGGCGCCGCCGCGCGTGCACCGCCCGCCGTGGTGGGCCGTCGCCGGCGCTGCCGTCGCGACGTTCGCCGCGTTCCCCGCGCTCGCGGGCTGGACGGACGTCTGGCGCGCGCTCGGCGACGCCGGGTGGCGCTGGGCCGGTCTCGTCCTCGTCCTCTGGGTCGGCGCCCTGGCCTGCGGCGCGGGCGCCCTGCTCGCGTCCGTACGCCGCAGGCTCGCCCTCGGGCGTACGACGATCGCCGCGGCCGGGGCGGCCACGGCCGAGGTCGTCCGCGGCCCGCGCGGGCGGCGGCAGTACCTCGTCGCGTACCTGCGCCGGTACGGCGTGCCCCCCGCCGCCGCCGTCCGCGGCGTGCACGAGCTGCTGGTCGTCGAGCTGCTCGGCTACCTGCTCACGACGGCCGTCGTCCTGGCGGTGTTCGCGGGTACGCCGCGCCACGTCGAGGCGCTGACCGCGGGACCGTTCGTCGCGTTCGCGGGTGTCGCGGCGGCGGCGGCGACGGCCGGCGGGATCCTGCGCGCGCGGCACGCGCGCCGCCAGGTCCTCACGCCGTGGCTGCGCGACGGGGTCCGCGCGCTGCGCGAGTCCCTCCGCGCGCCGCGCCTGCCGCTCGTCGCCGTGACGTCCGCGGCAGCCTCGTACGCCGCCGTCGCCGCCGGCTTCGCGGCGAGCCTCGCGGCCGTCGGGGCGGGAACCGGCATCGCGCGCCCCGCCCTCGTCGCCCTGGTCACGACCGGGCTGCTCCGCACGCTCGGCCTCGCCGGACTGCCCGTGCTGGAGGAGGCGGCGCTCGTCGTCGGGCTGCTCGCCGTGGGCGTCCCCGCCGTCCCCGCCGTCGCGGGCGTCCTGCTCTTCCGCGCGGTGACGTTCTGGGGTGTCGCCGTCGCGACCGTCCGGCGATGACCCGGCGCCGGCTGCTGGCGTCGGTCGCCACCGGCGCAGTGGTCGTCGCGGCGTTCGCCGGCTTCCTGCCGCGCATCGCGGACCTCGGCGAGGTGTGGGGCGTGGTCAGGTCGCTGTCCCCCGCGTGGGTGGCCTCGCTCACCGCGCTCGCGCTGCTCAACCTCGCGACGTACCCGTGGCTGTCCATGGCGTCACTGCCGGGCCTGCGGTTCGGGCCCGCCGTCGTCGTCACGCAGACCAGCACCGCCGTCGCCAACACCGTCCCCGCCGGCGCGGGCGTCGGCATCGCGGTGACGTACGCGATGTACGACCGCTACCGCTTGGACCGTACGGCGATCGCGCTGTCGATCACGTCCACAGGACTGGCGAACACCGCGGTCCGGCTCGCGATGCCGCTGCTCGCCGCAGTGTGGCTCGGGGTCGTCGGCGACGCGCCGTCCTGGGCCTGGCGCGCGGCGCGCATCGGCGCCGCCGCGACCGTCGTCGTCGCGCTCGCGGTCTGGCTCGTCGTGACGCGCCCGCTCCTCGTCCGCGGCGCCGCGCGGGTGGTCGCGCGGGTCAGGCGCCGCGACGCCGACTCGGCCGGCCGGTGGGCCGCGCGGCGGCTCGCGCTGCTGCGCCGCGACGCCGCCGCCCTGTCCGGGTCGCGCGGCTGGCTCGTGCTCGGCACCGCGGTCGCGAGCCACCTCGCGCTGTACGCGCTGTTCCTCGGCTGCCTCGCCGCGACAGGCGTCGACGTCGCGCCGTCCGTCGCGTTCGCCGTGTTCGCCGCCGTGCGCCTCGGCCTCTCGGTGCCGGTCACCCCGGGCGGCGTCGGCATCGCCGAGGCGGGCTACGCCGCCGCGCTCAGCGCCGCGGGCGCCCCCGGAGCACCGGCCGTGGCGGCCGTCCTGCTGTTCCGCGCGGCGTCGTACCTGCTGCCGATCCCCGTCGGCCTCGCCTGCTGGCTCGCGACGCGGACGGGAAGGAAGGCCCGGGCGCCGCGGGTCCATGCGCCCTGTCCCGCCCCGGCACCCCGCGGGACGGTGGAGGGCAGGGCGACGGTCCCGTACGACCGCGGAGGAGGCGAGCTCCCGTGATGGGCTACCACAACGGTGGGTGGGGCGGCTGGATCGCGATGGCCGTGATGATGGTCTTCTTCTGGGGCGGCCTGGCCGGGCTCGTCGTCTGGGCGGTGCTCCACGACCGCCGGGCACACCGATGACGGACGCCGCGACGGTCCCGTGCGCGCGACCCGCGGCCGGGTCTGGCAGGGCGTGACCGGGCTCGTCGGCGAGGTCGTCTGGCTCGCCCCGCACCGTCCTGCACCACGTCGGGCTCCTTGCCGGTACGGCGCTCCTCGCCGGCGCCGGCGGCACCGCGCTGTTCGGCGGTGTCGGCTGGTCGCCTCCGTGCCGATGCCGCTCCGGCTCCGTCGGCGCTTCGGCGGCGGGCGGGCGCCCGCGCCGGCGCTGGGCGGGCTCGCGCTCATGTTCTCGCTGTCGGCGTTCGTCGTCGGTCCGGCGATCAGCGGCGCAGAGCCCGTCCCCGCGGCCGACCACGCGGAGCACCACTGACCCCGGAGCCGTTCAGCTCGCGGACGACGTCGGCACCGACCGCCGTCAGCGGCACCGCCACGAACGTCCCCGCCAGGCCGAACAGCGCCCCTCCCGCGGCCACGGCCAGCAGGACCACGACGGGGTGCAGCGAGAGCATCCGCCCGTACACCAGCGGCGCCAGCAGCTCGTTGTCGATCTGCTGCACGACGAACATCACGACCGCGACGACGACCGCCGCCGTCGTCCCGGCATCGGCCAGCGTGACGAGCACCGCGACGACGCCCGCCACGACCGCTCCGACGAACGGCACGAACGCCGCGACGAACGTCAGCACCCCCACCACCATGCCGAGCTCCGCGCCGACGGCCGTCATCGTGACGGCGGCGATCGTCCCTTCGATCACGCCGAGGGTCGCCGCGCCGCGCAGGTAGCCGCCGATCGTGCGCCAGGTGCGCGCGCCGAGCCGGCCGGCCAGCGGGCGGTGCGCCTCGGGGACGAGCGTGCGCACGCGCGCGACGAACCGGTCCCCGTCCTTGAGCCCGAAGAACGCCACGACCAGCCCGACGAGCACCGCGACCGCGCCTTCCGCCGCGACGATCGCCGCCGAGACGACACCGTCGCTCGACGAGACGAACGTCTCCCTGACCGCGTCGCCGACGCCCCGCCGGAACTCCTCCGCATCTGCCCGCGACACCGTGAACGGGCTGTCCTCCACCAGCCACGCCTCGATGTCGTCGACGGCCTTCGTCAGCGTCGTACCGAGGTCGCTCACGCCGTCGGTCACCGCCATCCCGGCGAGCGCGACCACGGCGGCGACGAGGACGACGAACGACGCCACCGCCAGGCCGGAGGCCAGGCCGGGCCGCAGCCCGCGTCCGCGGAGCCGGCGCACCACGGGGCCGAGGACCTGCATGACGAACACCGCCACCGCGAGCGCCATCACCACGAACCGCAGCCGCGCGACGAGCCAGAGCAGGCCGGCCCCCGCGGCCGCGATGACGAGCAGCCGCCATGCGTACGCCGCGCCCACCTCGACGATCGGGTGGACCCGCGCGTCGCGGCGGCCGTCCATCGTCAGGCCGGGACGACCGCGACGGGCACGGGTGACCGTTCCGCGCAGCGGATGGCGGTGGTCGCGACGACGTTCGCCAGGACGCCGTGCGTCCGCGCGCCGACGACCAGCAGGTCCGCACCGGTGGCGGCGTCGAGCAGTGCGCGGACGGTGTCCTCCTCGTGGACGGCGTACTCGACGTCCACGGCGACACCGGCCGCGGCCAGCGCCTTGTCGACGACCCGGTGCGTGAGCTCCCACTCGTAGAGCTGCTCGAGCGCGGCGTCCGCCACCAGCGACGGCGCATAGGCGTGCACCGCCACGAGGGTCGCGTCGCGAGCCGCGGCCTCGGCGGCGGCCCACTCGACGGCGCGGAGCGCGTGGCTCTCGTCCGCGACACCGACCGCGACACGTCCGCGCGGCGGCGCGGGATCGCCGTCAGGTACGACGACGACGGGACGTTGCGCACGCGAGACGCACTGCCGCACGACCGAGCCCATGACGGTCGCCTCGCGGCCGCTGAACCCGCTCCGCCCCACCACGATCACGCCGGAGTCGCCGGCGACGCGGAACAGCTCCGTCGCGGCGTCTCCCTCCCTGAGCTCCGTACGCAGCGGCCGCATGCCAGGGTGCGCGGCGACCGCGGGGCGTACGGACTCGGCCAGCGCCGCCTCCTCGCCTTCAGCGCGAGCCCGGCCTTCGCGCGAGGCGCGCAGGCGCGGGGCCAAACCGGACCAGACTCGTACCGCGACGACCTCGTCCGCTCGTGCCGCCGCGGCGTCCACCGCCCACCGCAGCGCTGCCTGCGACTGTCGCGAACCGTCCACACCGACGACGTACATGGCGCACTCCTCTCGGAGCCCACCGTCGCGCGAGCACGCGGTACGAGGCAGTGCTGTTGGTCCCGCTCAGCGCGTCCGAACGTCCCGGCCGTCGAGCGCTCGCGATTCCGCTCGCCGAGTCGAGGACCCTGAAGCGCTACGCCGCGCTCGCTCACGTCGCGAGGCGGAACGCGCCGGTGCCCACGCGTTCGACGGCGGAGGCGACCGCCGCGCGCAGCAACGTGTCGAGCGAGGAGACGTGCTCCAGCACGCCGGCTGCGGCGGGCGTGCCGTGACGCAACCCGACGCTCTCCACGAGCCCCTTTCCGGCGGTGACGCCGCCCGGCCGTTGGCGCAGCGCCGCGAGCACCGTGGCCGCCGCTCCGCTCACGGGAGCCGACGGTAACGGTGTCGGCGGCAAGGCGGATCTCGACGGCGCCGAGCCGTACGAGCCGCGGCGGCGCGAGCGGGCCGCGGCGGCGCCGGGCGACCGCGTGCACTGGACCCGGCCGGCGTCGCGCAACGCCTGCAGGGCGGCGAGCCCGGAGACGGACAGCACGGCGGCCTCCTCGAACGTGCAGCCGGCGGGCTTGCGCGCGCGCTTGTCCTCGCGGGCGACGGCGAGCTCGGCATAAGCACCTCGGCAGATGCCGTAGACCTCGTCGCCGGCCGCGAAGCGCGTCACCTCCGCGCCGACCTCGACGACGACGCCCGCGACGTCGAGGCCGGCGATGCGGTTCTTCGGCCTGCGCAGGCCGAACCCGACGACCCGCAACAGGTACGGGCGCCCGGTGAGCATGTGCCATGTGCCCCGGTCGACGCCGGCCGCGCGGACGGCGACCAGGACCTCGCGGGGGCCGATCTCAGGACGGTCGACGTGGGTGACCACCCACGCGTCCGCCGAGCCGTACCGGTCCTGCACGACCGCGCGGAACGTCCGACGCGAACCCGCGACCTGACGCGCGAGGGGTGGTGTCGGTACTCATGAGGGCTCCTCTGTCGAAGGGTCGGGCGGCGTGTGCCATGCCGCTCACACCGGCGGCTGGGGGTCGTACTGGATCGCCCGGCGGACCTCCCGGGCGCGCTGCAACGAGGAGAGCCGCGCGACCAGGTGCAGGGCCATGTCGATCCCGGCGCTCACGCCTGCGCTGGTGATGACGTTGCCGTCGTCGACGAAGCGCGCCTCGGGCCGGAACCTGATGGACGCGTCGAGGTCGTGCAGCTCGCCGGCGGCGGCCCAGTGCGTCGTGGCCGGACGGTCCCTGAGCAGCCCGGCGGCGGCGTACACGAGGCTGCCCGAGCACACGCTCGTCAGCAACGGGACGGTGTCGCGCTGCGCGCGGATCCAGTCCAGGTGTGCGGGGTCCTTGAGGAGGCGGCGCGTGCCCTGACCGCCCGGGTGCAGCAGCACGTCGAGCGGGGGCGCGCCGGCGATCGAGTGGTCCGCCCCGATGAGCATCCCCTTCGCGCACCGGACGCCGCCGCCGTCGGCCGACAGGCAGCTCACGGACCAGCCGTCCTCCGGGTAGTGCCGGGTCCAGTAGGACAGCACCTCCCACGGTCCGACGGCGTCGAGCTCCTCGACGTCGTCGAACAGCAGGATCCCGATGTGGCGGGTCGGCGATGGCGTGGTCATGGTCGGCTCCTCGTACGTGGTGGTGGGACGCCACTGTGCGCGCGCCGGCCGGAGGTCGCCCCGGTCAAAGTGCCGGGTTGCCGCTAGCCGAGCTGCAGCCGCGCGAGCTCGCCGCGTGTGGTCACCCCGGTCTTCGCGAAGCAGTTGCGCAGGTGGAACGCCACGGTGCGCGGGGAGATCCAGCACTGCGCGGCTACCGCCTTGTTGGACAGGCCCTGGGCGACGAGCTGCGCGACCTGCATCTCCATGGGGGTGAGCGTGAACGCCGTCGACGGGTCGCGCTTCCGTGCCGTCTCGCCCGAGGCGCGCAGCTCCTGCGCCGCGCGCGCCCTGGCCGGCTCCGCGCGCAGGTCGTCGAAGTGGCTGAGCGCGCGGCGCAGGTGCGGGCGGGCGTCGACGCGGCGCTGCGCGCGGCGGAGGTGCTCGCCGTACGCCAGGTGCGCGCGGGCGAGGTCGTACGGCCGGTCCGCGTCCTGATAGTGCTGGAGCGCGCTCTCGTACAGCTTCGGCGCGTCGCCCGGGTCGGCGAGGGCGGCCTCGCCGTATCGTGCCGCGCCGAGCGCCCACGGCCACCCCGTCCGCTCCGCGAAGTCCACCGCCTCACCGACCCAGCTCCGCGCGAGGTCGAGGTCGCCGGCGTGCACGGCCGCGTCGACCCGGTCGAGGGTGGCGATGCGCGTCGTCGCCGTCAGGCGCAGGCCGCTCAGGTGGTGCACCGCGCCGTCCGCGTCCCCGTCGTGACCGGCCCGGATGCCGGCTGCCCACAAGGACAGGTCGTGCACCGGGTCGGTGAGGACGCCGAGGTGCTGGTCCGTCGCGGCGTCCAGCCGCGCGCGTAGGTCGTCGTGCTCGGGCAGCCCTTGCAACGACGCCAGCAGCGTGAGCCACGCGAGCGGCATGGCGACCAGCGGCCGCTGGCCGGTGCTCGCGCTGAGGTCGAGCGCCTCGTTCGCGGCCTCGCGCAGCCGCGTCCACTCGCCGCCGAGCAGATGGGCGTACCCGAGCCGCGGCAGCGTGTAGAGGATCGCCATGGCGGCGCCACGGTCCCGCGCGTCCGCCAGCACGCGCACGTAGCAGCGGCGCAGCCCCTCATCGCTGCCGAGGAGCAATGACGCGTTGCCGACGTTGCCGAGGACGTCCGGGTCGTGGACCTGCTCGCTCGCGTCGACCGCCGCGCGCAACGACTCGGCCGCGATGCCCGCCTCGGCCGCGGCCGTCGCGGCGAGCAGGCTCTTGAGGCAACGGGTCCGCGGGTCGTCGTCGTCGTCCGGCGCCGTCAGGTGCGCGGGCAGCGGCTCGGCCGTGGCGCCCGCCGCGGCCTCGGTGTCGTACGTGCGCAGCATCTGGGCGGCGACGGCCAGCTCGAGAGCCCGGTTGAGGTCGTGGCCGGCGACGGCGCGCGCGGCGCGGCTGAACATCCGTTCGGCGCGGGCCGCGGATCCGACGCTCACCTCGATGCGCCCGGCGAGCCGGTCGACGTCGGCGAGCAGGCGCGGGTCGTCCGAGCTCTCGCGCGCCTGCTCGGCCATCGCCCGCGCGCGCGCCAGCTCGCCGCCCGCCCACGCGGCCCTGGCCGCGGCGAACGCCCGCGGTCCCCTGCCCGCCGCGCTCGGCGTGAGCTCGGTCGCACGCTCGTACGCCGCCGCCGCAGCGGCGAACCCGCCACCGCGCTCGGCGCGCACAGCGGCGCGCTCCAGGGCCACTGCCACGTCCTCGTCGGGGCCGTCCACGGCACCGGCGAGGTGCCACGCCCGCCGGTCGGCGTCGCCCGCATCGTCGAGGGATCGCGCGAGCGCCGCGTGGGCAGCACGGCGCTCGTCCGACGTCGCCCCCTGGTAGACCGCCGTCCGGACGAGGGGATGGCGGACGCGGACCGTACCGCCGTCGACCTCGAGCAGCCCCGCCTCCTCGGCCGCCCGCAGCGCGTCGTCCGGGATGCCGAGCAGCCCGGCCGCCCGCCGTACCGTCGCGACCTGTCCCGAGTCGTCCGCGGCGGCGACCAGCACGAACGTCTGGACGGGAGCGGGCAGGCGCCGGCAGCGGTCGAGGAACACCTGCTCGACGTGCGCGGTCAGGTGCAGCGTCGGCGGCAACGGCGCCGTCCCCGCGAGCTGCTCCGGCGTCAGCGTCCCCGGCAGCTCCACGAGCGCGAGGGGGTTGCCGCCCGTCCCTTCCGTGAGCCGGTCGGCCACGTCGTCGCCGACCGAGCCGCCCGAGGTCTCGGCGATCAGCGTCCTGGCGGCGGCCGCGTCGAGGCCGCCGAGCTCCAGCGAGGGGATCCCCTCGGCCGCGAACCGGCCCGGGTCGTCCCGCCGCGCCGCGAACAGCAGCGCGATCCGGTCCGCGTGCACCCGGCGCGCCGCGAACAGCAACGCGTCGGCCGACGCCGTGTCGAGCCAGTGCGCGTCGTCGACGACGCACAGCACGGGGACGTCCTCGGCGGCGTCGGTGAGCAGCCCCAGCGTCGCCAGCGCGACGAGGAACGGGTCGACACGCGGCCCCTCCTCGTCGCCGAACGCGACCCGCAGCGCCCGCGCCTGCGGTGCCGGCAGCGTCTCGATCGAGCCGAGCACCGGGCGTAGCAGGCGGTGGAGAGCGGCGAAGGCCAGCGGCGCCTCGGACTCCAGTCCCTGTGTCGCCAGCACCCGGACGCCGCGCGCGTGGGCAACGGCGTCGGCCAGCAGCGCGGACTTCCCCGCCCCGGCCTCGCCGTACACGACCAGCGCACCCGCCGTTCCTTGCCCCGCTTCCTGGACGAGAGCGGACAGACGGGCACGTTCCGCCTCGCGGCCGTGCAGCACGATCCCGACGCTACGCCCGCCCGCGGCGCCGCGGTCCCGGTTCGCCGAACCTGGCCGTTCTGACGGCGCGACCAGGTCACGGCGAGTCCAGCGTGAGTGCTCCACCACGACGAAGGAGCACGCCATGGACACCGCCCGCATCGAGAGCATCCCGCAGGCCTGGGACGACGCCCGCGACGTGCCGTTCTTCACGATCACCGCGGGGGTCTACATGGCGGCCTTCGTCGCCGGAGCCTCCGTCCTGCTCGCCGCCAACGACCCCGCCGACGACGCGTTCGAGCCCGCGCTCGTCGTCGCCCGGCACACCCGCTGACCCGACCCCAACCACACCTGGAGAAGCCATGACCCGTCACACCGCCGTCGCGCCGCGTTCGCGGCATACGGCACCGAACGACCCGCCCGACGACGTGCCGGACGACGGCCCGCGCCGGTCGTGGGCGCCGCTCGCGGTCGCGCTGGCCGCACAGATCCTGGTCGTGCTCGACATCTCCGTCGTCAACACGGCACTGCCCTCGATCGGGCGGTCGCTCCGCCTGGAGGGCGCCGACCTGCAGTGGGTCGTCACGATGTACCTGATGCTCTCCGGCGGCGGGCTGCTGCTGGGCGGGCGGCTCTCCGACCTGCTGTCGCGGCGACGGGTCTTCCTGACCGGGCTGTTCGTGTTCACCGCCGCGTCGCTCCTCAGTGGCTTCGCGAGCAACGCCACCGAGCTGATCGCCGCCCGCGGCGCGCAGGGCCTCAGCGCGGCGTTGATGACGCCTGCCGCGCTCTCGATCGTCATGACGACGTACGCCGGGGCGCAGCGCCGTACCGCGCTCGGACTGTGGGGCGCGGTCGGCAGTCTCGGCGTCGCGGCGGGAGTAGTCGTGGGGGGCGCACTCACCACCTGGGCCGGCTGGCAGCTGATCTTCTGGGTCAACGTCCCCGTCGGCGTGGTCGCGTTCGCCGTGGCCCGGCGGGTCCTGCCGAAGACGGAGAGCGCGGCCGCGGGCCTGTCCAGGTTCGACCTGCCCGGCGCCGCCACCGTGCTCGGCGGGCTGATGGCCCTGATGTTCGCGCTCGGCGGCGCGGAGAACTCCGGGTGGTCGTCCCCCCGCACCCTCGCGGCGTTCGCGGTCTCGGCGACGCTGCTGGCGGCGTTCGTGGCGATCGAACGCCGCAGCGCGCAGCCGCTCGTCCCGCCGCACACGTGGAAGGTCCCGACGCTGGTCTCCGGGACCGCGGTCATGCTCGGGGTCACCGGCATCCTCGTGGGCGCCGTGTTCCTCACGTCGATCTTCGTGCAGACCGTCCTGGGGTTCTCGGCGCTGCGGGCCGGGCTGGCGTTCCTGCCGTTCGCGATCGCCATCACCGCGGGCACGCACGTCGCCCAGCGGCTGCTCACGCACGTCGCCCCGCGCCGGGTTGCGGCAATGGGCTTCGCCGCCGCGACCGTCGCGGCCGCCCTCCTGTCGACCGCGGACGCGTCCGCGGGCTTCGCGGCCGACCTGCTCCCCGGCCTGGTGCTGCTCGGCCTCGGCGTCGGTCTGGTCTTCGTGCCGGTCTCGGTGACGGCAATGGCGGGCATCCCGCCGCAGCACGCCGGCATGGCGTCCGGTTTCCTCATGACGGGCCACGAGGTCGGCGCCGCGCTTGGCGTCGCCGTGATCTCGGCCGTCGCGGCGACCGCGGGGAGCCTCGCCACCCCGGAGGGCGCGGTCGCGTGGTTCTCCCGGGGCTTCGTCGCCGCGGCCGTGATCGCCGTCGCGTTCGGGCTCGTCGCCTACCTGCGGATGCCGAAGACCGTCATCGCCGCCGGTGCCGGCGGGATGCACATGCACTGACGCCACCCGCTACCGCGTGCGCGCCGCCTCGATCCGAGGCGGCGCGCACTGGCGTCTAACAGGAACGACCTCACACCGGCGGCGCGGGGTCGTACTGGATGCCGCGGCGGACCTGCCGCGCCCGCTTGGCGCCTGCCAGCCGCGCGACCAGGTGCAGTGCCATGTCGATGCCGGCACTGACACCGGCGCTGGTGACGACGTCCCCGTCGTCGACGAACCGGTCGTCCGCGCGCAGCTCGACTGTCGCGTCGATGGCGCGGAGCTCGTCGAACGCCGCCCAGTGCGTGGTCGCGGGCCGTCCGCGGAGCAGGCCGGCGGCGGCGTACACGAGGCTGCCCGTGCACACGCTCGTCATCAGCGGCACCGTCTCGCGCTGCGCGCGGATCCAGTCGAGGTGGCCGCTGTCGCGCAGCATCGGCCGGGTGCCACGCCCTCCGGGGTGCAGGAGGACGTCGAGCGGCGGTGCGTCGCCGATGGAGCAGTGCGCTCCGAGCACGAGGCCCTTGGCGGCGCGGACCGGGGCGCCGTCCGCCGACAGGCACGAGACGGACCAGCCGTCCTTGGGGTGCTGCCGCGTCCAGTGCGCGAGGACCTCGTACGGTCCGACGGCGTCGAGCTCCTCGACGTCGTCGAAGAGCAGGACGCCGATGTGCCGCGTTCGTCTCGATCTGAACATGGTGCGCTCCTTGCGGTGGGCCGACGGCGGCGAGGTCACGCCGGGATCTCCCGGGGGGACCGGAGGAGGGGAGCTGCGCGCAGGAGGCGGGTCAGCCGCCGCACGACGTGACGGGCGTCCGGGCCGACGCCGCGGAGCATCGCCGACGCGACGCCGGTCTGGCCGGGCAGCCCGACGAACGCGAGGCCGGGCAGCGTCGTGCTGAGACCGCGCCGGTGGGCCGGCCAGCCGTCCGGCTCGAACGACGCGGACGGCAGGAAGTCGAGGTTCGGCCGGTATCCGGTCGCGAGGACGACCGCGTCGACGTGCTCCTCACTCCCGTCGGCCCAGCGGACACCGTCGGGCGTGAAGGCGCTGAACATCTCGCGGGGCTCCGGCCGCCCGGCGGCGAGCGCGGCGCCGTACCGGCCCTCGTCCAGGACACCGACGGACGCGGCGGCGCGCCGGCCGAGCGGCAACGCGTCGATGCGGCTGTAGTGCAGCCAGTGGTGCAGGTCGATCCCCAGCGGCCGCTGCCTGCGGATCTTCACGGCGGACCGGGTGGCGAGCGTCACATCGGCGACCTGGTCGAGCTCGACGGCGACCTGGATGGCGGAGTTGCCGCCGCCGACGACCACGACGCGCTTGCCGGCGTACTCGTCGGGGCGTCGGTAGGCCGAGACGTGCAGCAGCTCGCCGGCGTACTCCGTCATGCCGGGCAGGTCGGGGACCCGCGGTGCGCCGAACTGGCCGGTCGCCGCGACGACGGCCCGCGCGACCAGCGCCGTCCCGTCGGCGAGCTCGACCTCGAAGCCACTGCCCGTCCGCGGCCGCACGGCGGCGACGCGGGATCGCGTGCGGATCGGGAGCCGCATTCGCTCCGCGTACTGCCGAAGGTACGAGGCGGCCTCGTCGCGGTGCGGGTACCGGGCCTGGTCGCCGGGGAAGCGCAGGCCCGGCAGCGCGCAGTACCTCGCCGGCGAGAACAGCGTGAGCGAGTCGTAGAACCGCGGCCACGAGCCGCCGGGCTGCTCACCCGCCTCCAGCACCGTGAAGCCGAGGCCGGTGTCGCGCAGGGCATGGCCGGCGGCGAGGCCGGCCTGCCCGGCGCCGATGACGACGACGTCGTACTGCGACATGGCAGTCCTTCGTCAGCGGGCGGTGACGGTGAACGGCACGGTGAGGACCTGCCCGCCGGACGTCCGGAACTGACCCCAGAGCCGGTAGACGCCGGCGGTGTCGAACTGCGCGTGCACGTCGAGCTCCGGCCCGAACGTCGTGCCCGGCATCGCGAACACCGTCCGGCCGCGGCTGTCCTCCACCTCGGCGTGCTCGTGCGCGAACGTGACCCCGTCGGCCCGCATGACGACCACGTGCCCGGCGGCGGCCAGGAACGGCTGCAGGTCGTCGATCGGCTCGCCGGTGGAGGCGTTGCTGAACGCGAAGTGCAGGTCGCTGCGCTCCCCGACGATCGCGTCCCCGCCGAGCTCGACGCGGACACCGTCGACGACGGCCTCCCGCGGGCTTTCGGTGAGGACGACCGGCGCCGGGGCGTCGCCGTGGACGGTGACGTACTGACGCTGGTGGACGTCGCTCATCCGGCCCTGCTGCCGGAACTCGGTGTTGACGATGTACCGGCCGGCCGTGGGGAAGGTGATGTCGACGGCGAACTGGCCGGCCCGGCCGGTCGGGTGGGGGTGGACGTGGGCGAACGTCCCGAGGTCGTCGCGAGTCGCGATGACGTGCATCCACGCGTCGTGGCTGCGCGTGACGTCCTCGATCGGCTCGCCGGTGTCCGCATCGACGACCGTGGCGGTCACCCGGACCGGCACGCCGGGCCGGACGCTGTCGGGCACGTCGAGCTGGACGTGCGTGCCGGCGTCCTCGGCGCTGGTGGGGTCGACCTCGGCGGTCATCATGACGCTCATGGCCGGCCGCATCGGCATGCCGGTGGTCTGCATCCAGGCGAGGGTGCCGTTCATGCCACGCTCGGCGAAGTCCATCCGCGACACGGCGGTCAGGGCGGTGCCGATCACGAGGGCGACGGCGGCGACGCCGGTCAGGTAGGCGTACTGCCCGATCCGCTGCCGCACCGGCGGGTGCTCGATCTCGCGGATCGTCTCGGGCCGCCGGAAGCGGCGCAGGCGCAGGGCGTTGGTCAGGACGCTGACCGAGCTCATGGCCATCGCCGCGGAGGCGAGGACCGGGTCGAGCAGCAGCTCGTCGAACCCGTAGAGAGCGCCGGCGGCGACCGGGATGAGCAGCACGTTGTAGGCGAACGCGAACGCCAGCCCCTGCCGCATGACACTGACGGTCCGGCGGGACAGGGCGATCGCCGAGACGATGCTGCGCAGGTCGCCGCCGACGAGGGTGATGTCGGAGGCGGCGATGGCGACGTCGGCTCCCGTGCCGATCGCGATGCCCAGGTCGGCCTGGGCGAGCGCGGCGGCGTCGTTGACGCCGTCGCCGGACATGGCGACGACGTGGCCCTGCGCCTGCAGGTCGGCGACCTTCGCGGCCTTGTCGGCGGGAAGTACGTCGGCGAGGACGTTGTCGATGCCGACCTGGCGGGCGATGGCCTGGGCCGTCGCGGCGTTGTCGCCTGTGATCATCCACACCTGCAGGCCGAGCGCCTCGAGCTGCGCGATCGCCTCGGGGCTCTCGGCCTTGATGGTGTCGGCGACGGTGACCAGGCCCGCCGCGCGCTCGTCGACGGCGACGTACATCGGCGTTCCGCCCTGCTCTGCGTGCGCCAGAGCGGCCGCACCGAGGCGGCTGACGTCGACGCCGGCGGTCTCCATCAGCGCAGCGTTGCCGATCCGGAGGCGACGGCCGTCGACGACGGCGACGAGGCCGTGCCCGGGAACGGAGTCGAAGCTGTCGACGTGCGGCAGCGTGAGGCCGCTGTCGCGGGCGGCGTTGACGATCGCCTGCGCGACCGGGTGCTCGCTGCCGGTCTCGGCGGCGGCGACCAGTCGCAGCAGGTCGTCGCGCGTCCAGCCGTCGACGACGGTGACGTCGGTCAGCGCCGGCTTGCCTCGGGTGATCGTGCCGGTCTTGTCCAGGACGACGGCCGTGAGCCGCCGCGCCTGCTCGAGCGCTTCGCCGTTGCTGATGAGGATGCCGAGCTCGGCGGCGCGACCCGTGCCGACCATGACGGCGGTGGGCGTCGCGAGCCCGAGGGCGCACGGGCAGGCGATGATCAGGACGGCGATGGAGGTGGTGACGGCCATCGTCATGCTCTCGCCGTCCGGGCCGAACACCGCCCAGGCCAGCGCGGTGAGGAACGCCGCCACGATGACGGCCGGGACGAAGACGGACGAGACCTTGTCGGCCATGCGCTGCATCGGGACCTTGCTGCCCTGCGCGTCCTCGACGAGGCGGACGATCTGCGCGAGCGCGGTGTCGTCGCCGACGGCGGTGGTGCGCATGAGCACGGTGCCGGTGGTGTTGATGGTGGCACCGATGAGCTGGTCGCCCTCGGCCTTGTCGACCGGCAGGCTCTCGCCGGTCAGCATGCTCTCGTCGACGGTGGTGGTACCGCCTGCGACGACGCCGTCGACGGGGATCTTCTCGCCGGGACGGATGCGGACGATGTCGCCGACGGCGACCTGCTCGACGGGAATGTCGACCTCGAGCCCGTCCCGCACGACGCGGGCGGTCTTCGGGGCGAGCCCGACGAGGGCGGTGACGGCGGCGGCCGTGGCCTTCTTGGCGCGCGCCTCCATCCACTTACCCGCGAGGACCAGCGCCACGATGATGAGGCTGGTCTCGTAGTAGACGTGCAGCGGCAGTCCGAGCTGCTCGGCTTGGGCCGGCCACAGGGTGACGAAGGTGCTGTATGTCCAGGCGACGCCGGTGCCGAGCGCGACCAGCGTGGTCATGTTGGTGCTCCGGTGGCGCGCGGCCTGCCAGGCGCTCGCGTAGATGGTCTTGCCGGCCCAGTACTGCACGACGGTGGCGACGACGAATATCGCCGGCATCAGCCAGTCCATCGTGTCGACGTAGATGGGCCAGTACATCAAGCCCATGAGGCCGAGGCCCGTCGCGAGCGCGACCTGCCACTTGCGCTTCATGCGGTTCAGCTCGTGGTCGCGCTCGGATCTGTCGTCGCCACTGGCTGCGGCCGCCGGAGCGGCGCCCTTGTCCGTCTCCTGCTTCGGGGTGGCGCCGTACCCGGCAGTGGTGACCGCCCCGATGAGCTCGCCTAGGTCGACCGTGCGCGGGTCGTACGTGACCGTGGCGACCTCCGTCGCGAGGTTCACCTGGGCGCTGGCGACGCCGTCCACCTTGTTGAGGCTCTTCTCGATGCGCCGGACGCACGAGGCGCACGTCATGCCGGTGATCTCGAGGTTGCACACGACCGCCTGCGCGTCGTCGCTACGCCCGGTGTCCTCGGTGTGCTCGGCGGTGGTGGTCATGGTCGCTCCTGACTTGTCCGGGTTGACGTGCACAGGGCGTTCGGCGCTTGCTCGGCAGGTTGCTGCCGGCCGCTGTCCGAGCGCTGTCCGGCTGGTGTTGCCGGTGGAGCTCAGCGGGTGCGGCGGGCGCGAACCGGCACGAGGTCGCGGTCCGCGTGGACGGCGGTGTCGATCGTGGCCGGCGTCGTCGTGCGGCTGCCGCGGGTGTCGTCCTGGTCGTTGGCGGCGAGCAGGACGCCGGCGCCGAGGCAGAAGTCCGGGCTGAACACGCGGGCCGTGATCCGGAAGAACGGGACGTCGCGGGCGGCGTCCCAGCTCGACGGGAGGTTCTCGGCTGCGGTGGTGGTCATGGCGTCCTCCTCGGGGGCGTCGTACTGGACGAAGTCACTGTGGTGCGGACGGGGCGTGCTTCGCCCCGGTGAGATGGCCAGGTTGCGTTCAGGACGCGAGGCCGTAGCCGGCCTCCGCGACGGCCGCACGGATCGTGTCGGTGCTGACGGGCTGCTCGCTGCTGACGGTGACCTT